>CERI01100098.1_pt1 | contig 37666 bp, 36 predicted proteins | sample 350261 | NCBI WGS metagenome assembly CERI01 (sample SAMEA2620979, study PRJEB7988) | marine metagenome | isolation source: saline water (ENVO:00002010), including
ACTTGAAGGATCTGACATTTTAACACCATCTATATAAACAGTAGAATACCTTTTGGGCATACCTCTTAATTGAATTGCTGATGATGTTCCATGTCCACCACTTTGAAAAAAATTAACACTCGTTGTGGACGCACTTAAGGCGTCTCCCAAAAAATATTCTGTGTTGTTATTAAAAAATTTTTCATCAAGTATAGTTGTTGACGTACCTACAGTCGATAAAGCCTGTGGTTTTTTGTTTGCAGAAATAACAATTATAGGAATTTCCTTTGAAAAAAGCACACTTGAAAATAAAAAATAAAATAAAACTATTAAAGCTCTTAACATCATTTATATATTCATTTTTTAGCTCCATAAAAATATGGAACTTATTAATTTAATGCCGATGTTAATTTTTCATTGCAGAACTAGACTTTTCCTGGCCTTCATTCAACAGCGGGCTTTATTGGGTGGCACTCCGACTTTACGGTTGCAGGAACAGCCAATGAATTACACACTGATTTCCCACCAAGATTCAATAATCAAAAAAAAATATCCAAAAAAGAAAAAATGTCAACAAAAAATGTTCAAATATTGAACATGTTTTTAACACTTCGTCTATCTATGAGTTAAATTATTATCAAAAACTTAGAAAATAGTATTAAAAGTCTTACGTTTAGTTTAAAAACATATTTTTATTAAGATGAACAAATATTTAAATGTATTGTGTACAAAAGAACAAATAAGAATGCTCGTTCTTTTATTAATCGGGTCATTAATTACTGTAATATTCGAGTTTATAAGTATTGGTTCAATACCTATCTTTACTTCCATCTTAATAAACCAAAATAATGAAAATCCATTATTTACTATGGTTAATTTGGATTTTTTAGACAACTTTAGTAAAGAGGATTTAATAATATATGGTTCTATTACTTTAGGTGCGATTTTTCTATTCAAAAATATTTTTATAGCTGGTTTAATTTATTTTGAGGGAAAATTAATTAAATCAATTAGAATTTATTTAGGTGAAAAATTATTCAAAACTTATTTGAATAAAGATTACAAATTTCATCTAAAAACAAACCCTTCTATATTGCTTAGAAATGTGTCTGGCGAAGTAAGCCAAACCGCTACAGTAATACTAAATTATCTTAAACTAATAAGAGAAATACTTATTCTTACTGCTATTTTTTCTCTTCTTTTAATAAGTAATTTTTCAATAACTGTATCTATATTTTCATTTATGACTTTTTTTGTGACTATCTTTTTTGTATTTACAAAAAGAATTATTGAAAAAAATAGTAAATTGATTCAAAAAATCAGAGCAACTCAGATACAACATATAACACAAAGTTTTAATGCAATAAAAGAAATCAAAATGCTTAATAAAGAAAATTTCATAAATAAAGTTGCAGTTAAAAATATGTTCAAGTTTGAAAATCCTTTTCTTACAAATTTTTTTTTAACATCTTTGCCAAGACCTTTTTTGGAAATTTTGGTGATTTTAAGTTTAATTTTGATAACAATTTTTTTTACAGACTCAAATCAATCGATATTATCTTTGATACCAATGTTATCTCTCTTAACTGTAGCTGCAGTGAGATTAATTCCATCTTTTAATTCAATTTCGACTGCCCTTGCAAGTATTAAGACTTATAGACCATCTTATAAATTAGTATATGCAAACCTTAAAGATGAAAAAAATGAAAATGAAAATGTTGATAAAAATTTGATAAAAAATGATCTAAATTTTGAAAAAAAAATTACAATTCAAAATGTCTTCTTTTCTTATGAAGAAAAGAAAGTATTTGCATTAAATAATATAAATATTGACATTATTAAAGGAACAAGTTTAGGAATAATTGGAAAGTCCGGGTCTGGAAAAAGTACTCTAATAAGTTTATTAATAGGTCTCTTAGATCCAGACAAAGGAAATATTTTATCAGACAAAACAAATATAAGAGATAATATTAAAAAATGGCAAAGTCTTATTAGTTATGTGCCTCAAGATATCTATCTTTTAGATGACACAATTAAAAAAAATATTGCCATCGGAGAAGAGGAAGAAGATATAGATAAAGATAAATTGAATATGGCGATAAATTCTGCACAATTATCAAAATACATTAATGACTTGCCAGAAAAATTGGATACTTTCGTAGGAAATAGAGGTGTTAGAATTTCAGGAGGTCAAAAACAAAGAATTGGTATAGCAAGAGCACTATACTTTGAAAGAGACATTTTAATATTAGATGAAGCGACAAATTCTTTAGACAGTGACAATGAAAGAATAATAATCAACAACATTATTAGCCAATATCAATCTAAAACTTTAGTTTGTATAGCTCATAATCCTAAAATATTTGAAAAATTTAATAATACTATAACCTTAGATAACGGAGAGATATTATAGAATAAGTACTAAATATTTTAAATGTATAATAAATTTATAAAGAAAAATATTTTTCTTTATTTGTTTGCCAAAAACTTTTTTTATTTAAAATACTTAAAAATTTTTTCGACGAACTTCCTTTACCAAAAAGGTAATTTTTTCCTAGATTTTTTATTTTCTTATTCTTACATAATCTTATTGTTCTCAATATTAAGTTAAGTTTAAAATCTGTATTTTTTATTAATTCACTTTTTGCCCTATTCTTTTGTCTATTTCCTAAATTAATAGCTTTAACACCAAAAACAGGGGCCTCTCTTACTCCAGAGCTCGAATTACCAATTATAAAATTTGAATTTTTTAGCAAAGATAAATAAAATTCAAATCTCATACTAGGAATGATTTTAAAATTATTTTTTTTTCTTAACTTGTTAATTTCTCTTAAAATTCCATCAGAATTTAAATCATTATTAGGATATATAACTACATAATTTAGTTTGGACTTCACTATTGCTTTAAAAAATATTTTAACTTGCTTATAAAATTTATTTTTATCCATATTCACAATAGGGTGAAGAATTACAATAGAGTAGTTTTGAAATTTAATTTGATATCTTTTTTTCACTTTTTCAATTTTTGGTAATTTTTTTCCAATCATTAAATCAACTTCAGGAGAACCCATAACATGTATAGTGGATCTTTCTTCTCCAAGAAGCCGCAATATTTTACGTGCTTTTAAATTAGAAACAAAATGTGTATGTGAAAGTTTACTTGTTGAGTGCCTTAATGACTCATCAACAGTACCTGATACTTCACCACCTTCAATATGTGAAATTAATATATTATTTAAGTTACACGAGATAGCTGTTGCTAAAGTTTCGACTCTATCACCATGAATTACGACAAGATCAGGTCTAATAATTTTTAAATATTTATTCATTAGATTTATGGTTAATGCAAGCGTTAAATCCATTGTATTTTTTTTTTTGTAATTTTTAATTTTAAATAATTTAATGTCTTTAAAATCTTTTTGAATTTCGGTAATGGTATAACCATATTTCCGCTGAAGGTGCATTCCAGTTACAACTATTATAGGTTCATAACCTTTATTCTCACTGACAGCAAAAATTAAAGGTTTTATTTTTCCATAATCCGCTCTTGTTCCAGTTAAGAAGACTATTTTTTTCTTTTTTTTAGACATCTTTTTTAGTGATAAATTTGTCTTTGATAATTTTTTTTTTAGCTTTTTTGCCTAATATTTCTTTTATTTTATATGCCGGATAAAAACCAGTGCCTGGTCTTTTAACCCAAATATTTTTTAAAGTAAATTTTTCTCCTTTTTTGATATCTTGTATCGAAACTACAGATGAAAAAGCAAATTTAGCCGTAATTTTTTCAATTCTGGATATTTTCTTATTTGATCCATTTGATTTAAATATTACATCCGCTGCTTTATTTAAAAATAAAAGTTCTGATGGATCCATTGAACAAACTATATCTGGTCCTTTTCTTTTATTTGTATCAGTGAAGTGTTTTTCAATTACACATGCCCCTTTGGCCATTGCTGAAATAGATGCAATTGTACCTATTGTATGATCTGAATAACCAACCAATGATTTTGGAAATTTCTTTTTTAATGTATTTATAAAATCTAATTTTAAATTTTTTATATCTGCTGGATATTCGCTCTTACAATGTAATAAAACATATTTGACCTTGGATTTTTCCAATACTTTTACAGATTTTTCAATGGATTTTAAGTCATTCATTCCTGTACTTAAAATTATTGGTTTTTTGAAAGAGGCAATTTTTTCTAGAAGTGGAATATTATTACATTCACCTGAGCCTATCTTAAAAGCCTTAATGCCAATTTTATATAATTTCTTTGCTGCATTAAGTGAAAAAGGTGTGCTTAAATAAATCATCCCTTTTCTTTCAACATATTTTTTAAGTTTAATTTCATCATTAAAAGTCATTAAATTTTCCTCAATTACTTTATAAATTGATTTATTTGTATTTGATGGAATAACTTTTTTTGCTTCATCTATCATTTCATCATCCAAAATATGATTTTGATTCTTAATAGCTTCAGCTCCATTTTTTTTCGCAAGGTCTACCATCTTTTTTGCGATAGATAATGAGCCACCATGATTGATACCCAGTTCACAAATAATTAATGGTTTGAAATTATATCCAATTTTTCTATTTCCTATTTTAATCATCATTATTTTTTTTTTATAATTTTTGTATCTTTATTAGTTATTGTTTTGAGTTTGTTCATGTGTTTACTATACCAATTAACCTTTATATATTTTTTATTAATCTTTAAAATATACTTATTCTTTTTTAAAAAATTAATAACATCTTTAAATTTAAATAATTTTTTTTTTGGATAAAGATTATTATAGATAGAGGATATCACATAGTAATCTTCAATAAAATCTAATGTCAGTCTATAATGGTTTTGATAATTTTTTTTTTTATTTCTATAATTCCCAATGAGAAATTTTTTGGGGTTGTCCCAAATATATGGTGTTACATGTTCTCTTTGAAATGAATTTTTTACATTAAAATGTGATTTTTTAAGTGCTTCATAGCTAAATATTTCTATATCATATCCATCCGGGAATGTTGCGGGATGTGTATTTCCATAAAAATCATAATTGCCCTTTTCATATTTTTTAAGCATATCGTCAATGATTTGATGATCTATAAGTGGGCAATCTGACGTAATTCTTACAATTGTTGAAGTTTTAAATTTTTTTGCACATGAGAGATATCTAGTTAAAACATCTTTTTCATCTCCCCTAAATACATCAATTTTATTTTTTTTACATAGATTAAAAATAATATTATCTAACTTGTTGTTTGTTGTTGCAACAATAACTTTATCTATTTTTTTTGATTTTTTAATTCTTTCAACAAGATGAATTAATAAAGGCTTATCATATCCAGTAAGCAAAATTTTACCAGGAAGTCTACTACTACCCATCCGCGCCTGAACAATACAAGAAATATTTTTTTTCATTTAATTTAAGTCCTCTATAGCATGGGTAATTTTGTTAACTATATTATTTAAATTCTTACTTTGAATTAACTCATTAATTTTTGAACTTATTTTTTTTTCACTATCGTAAAGATTAAGATTTATACTCTCCAAAAATTTTTTGAACCAAAAAGACTTACCATAAATATTATATTTGTTGCAATATAGAGTATGGCATATTTTAAAAAAATCTTCGTTATTAGCTAAAGATAAATTTTTCCAATTTGATCTGAGTAATTTTTTATACTCATTTTGATTTTCCCAACTATTTGTTAAATTAAAATTTCTATTCCATAAAGTAGATCTAGATGAAATAATTTTAAAGTTATTTATAATGCCTTCAAAAATTGCAGTGCCATGATGTGAAATTAATATAGTTTTCTTGTTAAGATTGCTTAAAAATAAATCATTTTTTAATGGGTAGTCAATAAATTTAATATATTTACTTTTGTATTTTTTTTTTATTTTATAGAACATCAGTTTATCCTCATATTCGCGTCTACTTTTTGTAATTGTAAAAAAATTAGGGTGAGATTTTATAATAAAATATTTTTTATTATTTAAGAGTTCCTCAATAGTAAAAATTAACCATTCATGCATGTCAATGAATTCATCATAACCCCACATTAATTGATCATCTGTAAAAGAATGTGCATAAATAACATGGGAATATGGTTTGAAGTTTTGTTTTCTAAATTTAAAAAATTTTGTTTTTTTTAGCCAAGGAATTATTTTTGGATTTTTTAAAGAATGATTAATTTTACTTTTTGCTATTTTTTTTTCATTTTCACTAATTTTTTTGTTTTTAAAATCTAATTGTAAAATTCCTTCAAAAGAACATTTTGTTTTATTTTTTTTTATGTTGGAAAAATCAATTGATATCAAGCCTCTGGGGTAATTATAAATAGCTACATTTTTTTTGAATTTTGAAAAAATTTCAATATATAACCCATTTATAAACTGACCATGATCAATATAAATACCGACAATATTTTTATCAATCTCTTTATTTGAATTAATAATATTAACAGCCTGAAATAACAGTTGTATAAAAAAATATTTTTTGTGAAGCAAACTGTAATTTAAACTTCTTCTTATAAATGTACTAAGCACATATCTTCCTAAACTAAAACCACGATATCTAAGTTGAACAAATTTTTTATTATTAAATAAGTTACCTTTTAGAAATTCAATTAAAAAAAATTTGAAAAATTCAAAATAAAACTTTTTATTTTTTATTGATTTTAATTCATATGACTCATTATTTTTTTTTTCCAAGTATTTTTTAGATACAAGAGATAAAATGAGATATAAATATTTAGAATTAGTTGTTAAAAAAAATTTTTTTTTTTTGTTCATCTCAATTTATCAATTTTTAGAATATTTTTTGTTATAAACTTTACTTGATTTGAAGAAAGTCCATTATAAATTGGAATAGAAATTTCATTTTTATAAAAATCAATACAATTTTTTAATTCATTTTGATTAAATTTATAATTTTTTTTATAAAAATTTTGAAAAAAAACGGGAATATAATGGACTTGTAAATTAATCCCTTTTTTGTAAAAAATTTTAAATAATTCCTTTTTTGATATTTTTATTTTATCAAATCTTACTTGCAGTGGATATAAATGATAAGAATGAACACAATTTTTTGATATTTTAGGTGTTATTAAATGCTCAATATCATTGAAGTTTTTATTATAGTGTTTAGCAATTTTTCTTTTAATTAAAATTGTCTTTTTTAATTTTTTTAATTGACTTATTCCTAATGCAGATTGGAAGTCTGTTAACCTGTAATTATATCCTAGCTCATCAACATCATAGAACCAATTTCCCTTTAAATTTTGTATCTTTTTATCCCTATTCATTGAATGAGATCTAAGTTTTTGAACTCTTTCATAAATCTTTTTATCATTTGTTAATATCGACCCACCCTCTCCAGTGGTAAAGTTTTTAACTGCATGATAACTATGAGTAACTAAATCTGCATAATTAACTGCATATTTATAACTATTGAAATATTTAGACCCCATTGCATGACAATTGTCATTAATTAATTTAAATGAGTACTTTCCCTTTAAATATTTTAATCCATTCCAATCACATGGGTGTCCCGCGTAATCAACTGCAATTACTGCGGAAATCCTTTTATTTTTTTTTTTATAATTTTTTAGTTTATGCTCTAATTTATTAATATCTATTGTGTAAGATTTTTTATCAATATCTACTAATTCTGGTTTAGCGCCAGAGTATATAATGCTATTTATTGATGCTAGAAAAGTTAATGGTGTAGTAATAATTGTATCTTTATTTGACCAATTTAAAACTTTGCCAGCCAAGTGAAGTGCTGCCGTACCGCTGGATACTACAGTTGAGTATTTAGAACCAAAAAATTTATTTAATGCATTCTCAAATTTAAAAATATTCTCACCTTGTGTAATATTATTACTTTTAAGAGATTTTATTACACACTGGATGTCATCATTCCCGATTAAATGTTTTCCATAATTAATTTTCATTTAATTGGATATTCTTAATCAATTTTTTAAGTGTTTGAACTGATAAAAAATTTTTATTTTTGTCACTACTATAATAAAAATCATTCTTACAAAGCTTACCTTTTGTACTGTAATTTTTTAAAAAACTTTTGAGTTTTTTTGAAAAAAAAATCTGATGTGGAAGTATAATGAAGAAATTTTTGAAATCAAAAGTCGTCATTGAGTCTGATCTTGTAATTAATTCTTCATGAAGCTTTTCACCAGGTCTTATACCAATATATTTTATTTTAGGTTTGTTTGAAATTGATTTAACTAAATCCATAATTCTATAAGAAGGAATTTTAGGAACAAATATTTCTCCTCCTTGCATTATCTTAAGGCTTTGTAATACAAAATTTGCACCTTCATCTAGCGTGAGATTAAATCTTGTCATTCTTTTGTCCGTAACGGTAAAAATATTTTTTTTTTGATTTTTGATAAAGTGTGGTATTACTGATCCTCTACTAGCCATTACATTTCCATACCTTACAACTGATAGTTTAATATCTTTTTTCCCAGAGTAAAAATTGGCTGAGGTAAAAAGTTTATCTGAACATAATTTTGTAGCACCATATAAATTTATAGGTGCTGCAGCTTTATCAGTACTTAAAGCAATTACTTTTTTCACACCTAATGATAGCGCACATTCAATTATATTTTGAGCACCAAAAATATTTGTCTTAATTACTTCAAATGGATTATATTCACCTATTGATACTTGTTTTAAAGCAGCTGCATGAATTACTATTTCACTTTCCTGCATTGCAAATAATAATCTTCTATGATCTCTTACATCGCCTATAAAAAATCTAATTATTTTTTTATATTTTTTAAAAAAAGGGTCATTTGCCATTTCAAATTGTTTAGCTTCGTCTCTACTATAACAGATCACTTTTTTAGGCTTATACTTTTTTAAAATTAATTTGGTAAATCTTTGACCAAAGCTACCTGTCGCTCCAATAATCATTACCGTTTTTTTATTTAGCATTTATAAATTATTTATTTTTACCCTGAAAATCTTTTTGTTGTTTTTTTAAAGCAATATTGAGTTCTTCATATTCATTCATTTTAATTCTTATAAATTTTTTAGTTAATTTAATTTTTTGATCTATCCCTTTTGGGGTTAATATATATATATAATTAATTTTATTTTTATTATTTCTAAAATTTTTTATTTTTATCCAACCTTTAGACTTTAAGGCCTGTAAGCAATAGTTTATTTTTCCTATACTAAATCCTAATTTATTAGCTAAATTTCTTTGTGAATACGATGGGTTATCATAAATCTTATTCAACAAATTTAGGATGTCATTTTTTTCTTTCATAAATATTTTTATTTGTTATCTTATTGTTCAAATATTGAACTGTAAAGATTTTTTTATTAAAATATAATGATCCACAAAAAAGTATATATTGCTCTTTCCGCAGACTCTCTCCACCATGCACATATAAACTTAATTAAAAAAGGATTAAACTACGGACAAATAACAATTGGTTTATTAACTGATAAAGCCATTGCTTCAAGAAAAAGAATCCCTCTACTTTCTTACAATGAAAGAAAAATAATTTTAGAAAATATTAAAGGTGTCACTAAAGTTATTCCCCAAAACGAGTGGGATTACTCAAAAAATATTCTTAAATTAAAGCCTGATTTTATGATACACGGCGATGATTGGACAAAAGGACCAGAGTTGAATTTAAGAAATAGAGCAATAAAAGCTCTTAAAAAAGTTGGAGGCAAGCTAATTGAGATTCCTTATACGACTGGAATATCTTCTACTGCTTTAGCTGAGGCGCAAATAAAATTAGGCATAACAAGCGATTTAAGAATTAAATCTTTAAGGAGATGTTTAAGCTCTAAACCACTTTCGATATTCATTGAAACTCATAGCCCAATTTCAGCGATTATTGCAGAAAAAGTAAATGTTAAAACTAAAACTGGTTTAAAACAATATGATGGTTTTTGGTCCAGCTCTTTGACAGACTCTACAAAATTAGGAATGCCAGATAATGAAGTATTAAATTTATCTGAAAGACTTGAGAATATTAGTAAGATTTTTGAAGTAACTACAAAACCCTTAATAATGGATATTGATACAGGTGGACAATTAGAACATTTAAAAATTAATGCTAAATCAATCGAACGAACAGGTGTATCTGCAATTATTATGGAAGATAAAACTGGGTTAAAAAAAAACTCCTTGTTTGGAACAAGCGTTCAGCAAACACAAGAAAAAATTAAAAAATTTTGTGATAAAATTGAAACCATTAAGGTAAATCAAGTCAGTGAGGATTTTATGGTAATTGCACGTATTGAAAGTCTAATTTTACAAAAAGGTATGGATGATGCTTTAAAAAGAGCTAAAAGTTATGTTTCTCATGGGGCTGATGGAATTATGATACACAGTAAAGAAAGCAAACCAAAAGAGGTTTTTGAATTTTCAAAGAAATTTAGAAAAATATTTAAAAATGTTCCGCTAATTTGTGTACCTACCAGTTATAATTCAGTTAAAGAAATTGAACTAATAAAAAATAATTTTAATTTAGTTATTTATGCAAATCATCTTTTTAGAGCTAGCTATCCTGCTATGCTTAAAACTGCTGAAAAAATTTTAAAATTTGGAAGAACAAAAGAAATTGATAAAAGTCTTATAAGTATAAAAAAGATTTTAGAACTTATACCTGGTACTAAATAAGTTATGATCAACCCAAATAATCTTTTAAAATCTTTTATAAATTTGAAAATAAATTTTTTTACTGGTGTTCCAGACTCTCTTTTAAAAAATTTTTGTTACTTACTTGAGAATAATAAAAAAATAAAACATATTATCGCATCTAATGAGGGTTCAGCTATATCACTGGCCATTGGGTCATATCTTGCTACAAAAAAATTAGGTGTTGTATACATGCAAAATTCTGGGTTAGGTAATGCTATTAATCCTTTAGTATCTTTGTCAGATCCAATGGTTTATGGCATTCCAATGATATTAATAATTGGTTGGAGAGGTGAAACAATTAATGGAAAACAAGTTAAAGATGAACCACAACATAAAAAACAAGGTTTAATAACTCTTGGAATGCTAAAAAATTTAGGTATCCCTTTTAAAATTCTCAATAAAAATTCAAAGAATCTAAATCAAAAAATTACACTATTAAAAAAACAATCTTACAAAAGAAGTGGTCCTGTAGCACTCATTATAAGAAAAAACACTTTTACAAAAATGAGGGAAAGATCAATTAAAATTGACAATAGATTATGTGGAAGAGAGGAAGTTATTAATCTAATATTAGATATTATCCCAAAAAAAACTAAAGTTGTCTCTACAACAGGTATGATATCTAGAGAGTTATATGAGCAGAGGAAAAAGAAAAAAGAAAATCATTTCAATGATTTTTTATGCGTAGGTGGAATGGGCCATGCAAGCCAAATCGCTTGTGGTTTATCTTTACAGAAAAAAAAGCATAAAATTGTATGTTTAGACGGAGATGGTTCAGTTATTATGCACATGGGGGCTCTTGCAATTAATTCAAAATATAGCAATTTAAAACATATAATATTAAATAATAAATCACATGATTCAGTTGGTGGACAACCAACAATAGCAGAAAATTTAGATCTAAGAAAAATTGGTAAAATTTGTGGTTATAAAAATTCTTTACTTATTGATAGCAAAATAAATGTAAAAAAGATTTTAAGTAAAGAAATTAAAAAAAAGACAAGTTCACTTATTGTTATTAATTGCAATAAAGGTCATAGAAATAATTTGGGTAGACCTAAAGATGATATATTACTAAGAAAAAAAAAATTTATGGATGGTATAGTCTAAATTTGATTAAAAATTATGAAATACAAAAATATAGAACAATTCGTATATCAACAAAATAAAGATAAAATAATTTTTACTGCAGGACCAGCAAGTCTCTTAAAAGAAAATATTCTTAATCTTAATCCCTGTTTTGGTAGAGGTGATAAGGAATACATATTGAAGGAAAAATATGTTTTGAATAAAATTTTAAAATTATGCGGCCAAAAAAAAATTGCTAGGATGCAGGGTTCTGGAAGTTTAGCTTTAGAAATAATGGCAACTAATTTTTTATATGGAAAAGTATTGATTATTGATACAGGCTATTACTCAGATCGTCTTTTTTACTTAAGTTCTTCTGCAAAAAAAAATTTTAGAAATATAAAAAAAATAAAGAAAGTTAAATGGACAAAAATTAATGAGTTTTCAGAAAAATTTGATTGGATATTTGCTTGTTCAACAGAAACAAGTTGTGGTTTAAAAATCCCAATAAAAGATTTATTTAAATTAAAAAAAAGATGTAATGCAAAACTTATGTTGGATGCAACAGCATCTGTTGGTCTTGAAAAAAATCATGAATTAGCTGATGTGATGGGTTTTAGTTCTTGCAAAGGTTTATTTGGTTTGACTGGAGCTTGTTTTGTAGCTTTTAGTGTAAACCCAAGAAATGAAATTAATTCATTTTATATGAACATTCATTCTCATTTAAATAAAAAAATGACAGGACCATATCATATTATTTATTCACTTTATGACGTTCTCAAAAATCATTCAAATTTTGCAGAAAGTGTCAAAATAAATAAGCAAATTTTTTTAAAAAGGATGAGTAATTATTTAAGTCAACCTCCCATTTATCAACCAAATTTATGTACTCATGTAACAAAATCTATTAGTACAAAAAATAATAAAGTAATTTTATATGAACCAAGAAATAATATTGGTGGAAGTGTAGTTTGTCATATTGGTGAAGCCCACCTGGGTAGAAAAGCAAAAGGTAAAATCATTGATAATTTAAAGATATGAAGAAAAGAATTCTTGTTGATATGTCTGCAACGTTAATTCATCATGGACATATTAGATTATTAAAAAAAGCCAATGATTTTGGGGATGTAATTGTTGCACTCACTAGAGACGATCAAATAAAGAGATACAAAGGCTACAACCCAGAGATTAAATATAAACACAGAAAAGAAATTTTAGATTCAATTAAATATGTAAAAAAAGTTATTCCATGTAATTTTTACTTAGATGAAAAATTTTTAAAAAAGAATAAAATTTCGTATCTAGTTCATGGTTCTGATAATAAAAATAATATTAATTCTTCAAAACTTAAAATTTTTAGAAGAACTAAGGGAATAAGCTCAAGTATATTAAGAAAAAAAGTTTATAAAATTCTAAAAAAAAAATGAACAAAAAAGATGGTATAGTTTTTTGGATAGAAGGTTTTTCAGGATCTGGAAAAACATCCATTTCAAAAAATATACAAAATGACATATCAAAATTGTTTGGAACCACAATAATTTTAAGTGGTGATGTATTGAGAAAATTTTTTGATAAAAATGGTTATTCAAAAAAAGAACGAATTCAAAACTCACACAAATTTAGTCAAATTTTAAAGTATTTTACAGAGCAAAAAATAAATATAATATATAGTGCTGTTTGTCTTAATAATTCTGCACGAAATATTTACAAAAAAAATATTAAAAACCTTTTTCAAATTTATATTAAATCAGATGTAAAAAAAATTATAAAACTGAAAAAAAAGGCTACTTATAGAAATAAAAAAAATATTCTTGGAATTCATATTAAGCCTGAATATCCTTTAAAACCCGACGTAATTATCGAAAATAATTTTGATAAGTCTGTCAAAAATTTATCAAGAGAATTAATCTTAAAAATAAAAAAAAAATTAATATAATTTAATTATAGCCTAAAATAAAAAATTTTTTAAAAATTATAAAAATTTATCATATTTTCCATCTAAAATTTCTACTATTGATTTAATGGTTTTAGTCTTCGATTTGCCAATATAATCTATTTGTGAACGGACTGATTTTATAGAAAATATATATTTTTTTCTGTGGACTAAAAGTTTCTTAAATAAATTACTAAAATTTTTTATATTGTATACGACTATACCTATTTTTTTTCTGTCTTTAAAATGATGAAGTTTTTTATAATCTCGTTTAAACAAACTTTCTTTAGGTGAATAAAATAAAACAGGATTAAAGGTTAAAAAACTATAAGTAAAAGCTGTTGCTGATATATCTGTTATCATGAGAGTGGAATCGCTATAACTTTTAGAATAATCTTCAGAGAAATCAAACGTAACTCTTTTATCATTGGAATATTTAGAAATAAGTCTATTCACATAAATATTTTCAAAATTCTCTTTAAAAAAAATTCTATTTATTGGATGCGGTCTAAAAACTATTTTTAGATTTGTTAATTTTTTAACCTTTTCAATAATTTTTTCACTATCATACAGCATGGTGTCATTTGGATAAGCTAAAAAATTTGCTGGCGCTATTATGATACTTTTTTTTTTTATCTTGTTTAATTTATCAAAAAAATCTAATCTTGGATAACCAGTTGATATTATTTTAATTTTTTTATTTTTGATTTTAAAAATATTTATAAAGCTTCTAACCATTTTTTTTGAGGATAAGAAAATAAAATTATATTTCTCTAATCTTTTAATAGTTTGCTTCTCACTTTTTTTTCCTGTTAATGGAGTATCATAAAGTGAATGATGAATATAAATTTTTTTTGTATTTTTTGGAAAAAAATCACAGATATAATTACTTATAAATAAATTTAAGTTTTGAAAATATTTTAAGAAATTGTCATTGAGAAAATAAAAATTCTTTAAATTTATATTATCCATTTTATGTCCATACAAAACTAAATATTTTTGATTTAATTTTTTCATTAAATCTTTGATATAGTTAATGTCTTTTAAGGTCAGGCTTTTTCTGGGAAAATAAAAAAATACAGTTTTTTTTTTTGAAAATTTAAATCTTAAATTTATTATAAAAAATGAGTAAGCTGAATTAACAAAATTAAAAAATTTTGATATTAATAACAATTTCATTAAATGTGGAATATATATTTCTTACCAGTTTCTCTCTCATAATTTGGTGGAAAATTTTTTCTCTTATCTTTGAAATGTTCTAATCTGTGATTTCCATTCTTTTTATTATTAAATGTAAGAAACAACATTCTTCTTCTTTTATTTGAATAGTTATTAAATGATCTGTGAGGTGTATAATCATTAAATACAATTAGATCTCCAGGTTTAGTATTTATTGGTGTCCAAGACATTTTATTTTCAATATGCTTTGGCATCTCTTTCCAACCATCTCCAATTAATCCAATTTTATCCTTCTTTTTTGCAATCTCTAGTCGACCATTACTTTTATTTGAATAGTCTATTGAAATTACCACAGATAAAAATGACTCTATTCCATACATACCTTTCCAAATAGTTGCATCTTGATGTGCCTTAAAACCCTTTGCACCAGGATATTTGAAATTAATTTTATCTTTAAATAAAACTACTTCAGTCCCGAAAATTTTTTTAAGTTGATTTAAAATTTTTTTACTTAAAATAAATTTTTTAAATTTTTTATGGTATTCAATGAAGTTTTCAATTCTTGTTAATATAATTTTTTTTTTATCTTTTAGAGATGGATCGTAATATTTCATCCATTTACCTTTGGTTTCTTTTAGTTTTTCTACTTCATCTGTCCATTTAATTAGATTTTGAATATCCTTTTTCTTGAAAAAATTTCTACTAACTAAATAACCATTGTTTTGGTAATCTTTAATTTCTTTTTGAGTAAATTGATATTTCATTTAAAATTATCTTTATGTTTGTTTTACAAGAGCGTTTGCCTCAGAATTTTTTCCATATTTATATTCAAATCTTTTAGGATCTTTAGTTTTTAACATCAAATTTGCCTTTTGATTGGCTTCATTAACAAATTTTTCGAATTCATCAGGACCAGTAAATCCATCCACTTTTACTAGAGAAGATCTAAACAGCATGTCATCTAAAGTACGTCCACCCCACCAAAGGTTTTCTTTAATAACTTTTCTATATATTGGAGTTCCAGGTAAAGGACTCAAAATTGCAAAAGAAAAACTATCAGCGCCACTATTCATTGCAAAATCAACTGTCTTTTGTATTTCTTCATAGGTTTCTCCCGGATATCCAATAATCCAAAAAGTATGTACAAGCATACCTGCTTTTTTTGCATTTTCTATTGAGGGATAAATTGTTTCTAGAGGTAATCTTTTATCTATTATATCATCTAAAACTCTTTGAACTCCACTTTCACATGCAAGAGTAATTTGATAACAACCAGAGTCAGCCATAACTCTATACATTTCTTCTTGTTTATTAAAATGATAATTAACTTTAGTTCCATTTGGTGTGCACCATGGTAAACCTAATTTTTCTAACTCCCCACATAAAGAATAAAGATTTTTTTTATTAACTGTAATTGTGTCATCATCAAATTGGATTTCACCAATTTTAAAATCTCTAACATCATTTGAAATTTCACTCATTATATGTTCTGTAGTTCTCCATCTTGTATTATTACCCCACATTTGAGGTGTAGAGCAAAAAGTACATTTTTCAGGACATCCTCTTGAACACATTACACTCAAGACTCTTTTAGACCTTGACTTAGCAGAATGAAATGCACCAATCTTAAAATATGCTTCCATATCAACTAAATGTCTTGCTGGTCTTGGAAGTAAATTAAGGTTATGTACTCTCGTAGAAGGATTAATCAAATATTTTTCATGACCAATTTTTTTTACTAAACCTGGTACTTTGCTTATATCTTCTTTATTAATTAATTTATTTACCAATTCAAGGACAGAAAATTCACCTTCACCAGTCATAGCGAAATCAAAGTTTTTGTCTTCTAAGTCATTAATTACTTTTGGTAAACCAGAGTCTTTATCAATTAATGCAATTTTATAATCTGACACAGCACTTGAAATATGATTTCCACCTAAAACTACCGTGGTATCTCTTTTAACTTTTTTTACAATTCGTGCAATGTTATGAGCTGACTCTAATAGGTTTGAAAATAAAACTGATATAGCTACGATATCTGGACAAAAATCAGATATAACTTTTGCAATATTTTCATCGTCCTGTCCAATCATCACAATATTATTTTTTTCATCGATAAGTGTTCTATTCTCCCAACCATCCAGAGCAGAGTCATAAATTTTAACTTTATGACCATTTTGTTCCAATATAGGCGCAATTAATAAAAGTCCCAAAGACGGTTGAATTCTATTCACTCCATCTCCAATACCTTTTAAGTTGGGTGTTATTAATAAAACTTTTGCTTTTTTCATTTGTATAAAAAAAAAAAATTATGTTATTTAATCATATTAATAGCATTTAAAACTTACAATTAAACAGATAATTTAGTATATCACTTTTTTCTTTCATAAATATTTTTATTTGTTATCTTATTGTTCAAATATTGAACTGTAAACTGATATATTCCAACAATTAAGATGAAAAGAAATGTTATATTTGTTCCTGGAGGTTACTGGCAGGCGGATACTATCAGAAAATTAAAGAAAAATAATTCAATTAATTCAATAGTTATTGATGATGATCAAAATGCGCCTGGTAAAAAATATAGTGATTTAAATGTTGATATTAAGTCGCATAAACTAAAAAAAATTAAATCTTTTTTTAAAGAAAAAAAAATTAAGGATTTTTTGGTGATACCTTTATTTTCAGATTATGGTGTCAAAATCAAAAATCAGTTAAAAACAAAAAAAAGTAAATTTAATTATAATATTTTTTTTAATAAATTCTTATTTAGGAAAAAACTTAAAGAGGAAAAGTTATCAAATTGTATTTTTAGTAAAGCAACCAATTTAGACAAAATTCCAAATAATATCAAACTAATATCAAAACCTATCATTGGATCTGGAAGTAAAAATGTCAAAAAGTTTTTAAATAAAAAAATTTTAAATCAACAATTATTAAATAAAAAAAATTACTTAGTTGAGGAATTTATTTATGGAAATGAATTTGCAATAGACGGTTTTGTTTTTAAACACAATACTTTTTTTTATTTTATTGCACAAAAAGAAAAAACTAAAAAATCTGATGGTCTAGTCTCAAAAGTTTATAAACAAAATAAACTTAGTCAAAAAATTTTACAAGAAATCAAAAGGCTTATAATTAAAACATTAAAAAGTTTAAATTATACATTTGGTCCATTCCATGCTGAAATTATTTTGAATAACAATAAAATTCACATTATTGAGATACATCCTAGAGGAGCTGGATATGATGTTGGTTCTAAATTTATTAAAACTTTAACAAATGTAGATCCTCAACAGCTAGAAATAAGTTATTATCTAAATAAGGATATTAAAATAAAAAACTTTAAACCAAAAATAAAATATAAGAATTTTTGTATAAGATTTTTTCCAAATAATAAATCAGGTAAAATAAAATCTATTTTTTTCCAAAAATTTAAAATTGATAAAAAGATTAAAATTATAAAGAAAATATTTTATAAAAAAGGATCTGTGGTCAAAAATAGTGTGGATGATAGTGGTAGATTGTGTTATTTAATGTTGTTTTCAAAAAACAAAAATATAAATTTAGCTAGAAAGTCTGATCATATTTTAAAAAAAAATTTTAAAGTTAAATACTATGAGTAAATTTTCTAGAACAATAAAAATACTTAAACCAGCATCATCTATCTTAATAAATGAAAAAGTCGAATTACTAAAAAAACGAAAAAAAATTATTTCATTGTCTTTAGGTGAGGCTTTTTTCAAACTTAAAGATTTTGGTATTAAGAAACATTTAAACGATAAAAATTATCATTACTCAAGTAGTAGAGGATTAGATAAATTAAGAAAAAATATTTGTAGAGATTATAAAATTAAAAAAAAAAATTTTTTAGATCCTAAGAAAAATATTATCATTTCTAATGGGGCAAAAATATTGACCTATATGAGTATGAAGCTTTTTCTGGAGAAAGGAGATGAGGTATTAACCTTTGAACCAGCTTGGTTAAGTTATATCGACCAAGCAAATCTAAATGGAGCAAAACTTAAATATATACCTTTTTATGAAAAAATAACTAATTTTGAAAAGTACATTAAAAAAAAAACTAAAATTTTAATTATTAATAATCCTAATAACCCAAGTGGAAAACTATATTCGAAGTCTGAGATAAATTATCTTTTTAAGATATGTAAAAAAAGGAATTTAGTATTAATAAGTGATGAATGTTATTCTCATTTTATTCCAAAAAATAAAAAATTTTATTCCGCTATTGAACTTAAAGATAATAAAAATGTCATTGTAATTAATTCTTTATCAAAAAACTTTGGTATGTCAGGTTGGAGAATAGGTTATGCCTTATCTCACAAAAATAATATTGAAAAATTAGTTCAGTTAAATCAACAGTTAATTACATGCTGTCCAACAATTTTACAGAGTTATGTTGCTGATAATTATAATAAACTAAAACATTCAACCAAAAATCAAATTAAAGATATATTGGTTAGAAGAAAGAGAATATTAAAATATTTAGAGGAAAATAAATTTGAATATTTAGATGGTGACTGCACATTTTATATTTTTTTAAAAAGTAATGTTTTTAAAGATATAAGTGTTATTTGTAACAAGATCTTATTAAAATATAATATTTCATTAGTGCCGGGTGAAGCGTATGGAGCAAAAACAAATAATTTTGTAAGATTAAGTATTGGTGTTGAAACTTCAAAAAATATCATAAATGCTTTAAATAAGATTAAAAAATATTTTGTAAAATGAATGAAAAAAATATTTTTAACTTTTGATATTGATCCTGATTTTTTTTTTCTTAAAAATAAGAAATATTCCTGGAAAGGCTTTGAGTGTGGTGTAATTGATCTTTATAATTTACTACAAAAAAAGTTTAAAACTGAAATTAATATTACATGGTTTTTACGAATTGATGATGAAATTGAACATATTCACGGACGAGCTGATTATCTATATCATAAGTACTTTAAAATCATAAAATTTATAAAAGCAAAAAATGGTTTAATTTGTTTACACCCACATTTAACAAAAAAAGTGAGCTCTAAGATTTGGCAAAATAATGTTGAAGATAAAACAAATTTAATCCAATTAAAAAAAATTTTCAAAATTGCAAAAAAATTAAAATTTGTAGACTCGGAAATAATAAGATTTGGAAATTTTCATTTTTCACAAAAAATTTTAAACTTTTTAATTAAACAAAATGTAAAGGTTGATTCTTCTTCTTTTCCAGGAAGAAAAGATTTTTTATGGAAAAATTCTCCAAAAAAACCATTCTACTTTGAAAAGAAATATAGAATTTCAGAAAAATTTTTTGATAAAAATAAAGCTATAATTGAAGTTCCTGTTACAACTTACAAAGTAAAAGCTGAATATGATAAATATAAGAGATTGAGATATTTAGATTTGACTGCCAAAAATAAAATATTCAAAAAAAATTTTAATAATATTAATTTAGATGCAACTTATTTTGTTTGTTTATCGCATCCTGGAAATCTTGTTAATTTAAAAATTAACCATGGTTTTTTAGGATTTGGAGTAAATAATTTTATTAAAAATTTAGATTTGTTAAAAAAGAAACTTGAGTCATTGTCTAAAAAAGATGTTCTTTTCGAAAATCTTAAATACTTCAAATAATTATTATTTTAAAACAATCTGACTAAAAAATTTTAACTTTTAAAATAATTTAAATTTATAGGTTTATTTTTTTTGGCGGATTTGTTCAGCTTTCTATTAAGAACAATTTCTATTGAGCTGGGTGATAGTCCCAACCTAGGCTGAGCTATTTTTATTTTATCAATAGTCAAACGAGAACCTTTAGAAATATTATCTTTAAAATATAGACCATTTCTTCTACCAAATTTTTTTTCTAACGGATCTAATTCTTTCACACAAGATCCATTAGCAATAAATGATAAATCTATTAATTTAGTCATTTTCGAGAAATCGTTTGGATTTAAAGAAGTTTTATGATCGGGTCCTTTTAAATTATTATTTAAAGTAAAATGTTTCTCTATTACAGAAGCACCTTTAGAAACAGCAAACGATGGGGTGTATACTGATTTTGTGTGGTCTGAAAATCCTATGGGCATATCGCTAAATATTTTTCTCCACTTATCTAAAATATTTAAATTACATTTTTCTAAACTCTGAGGGTATAAAGAGTAACATAGGAGAAGGACAATATTTTTAGCACCTTTTTCATTTAAAAAATTTAAAGCTTGAATAATATCTACTTCATCAGACATTCCTGCAGAAATAAAAATAATTTTTTTTGTTTTTGCTACCGCTTCCAATAAATCAAAATTTAATAACTCAGATGAAGCAATTTTATATGCAAAAAAATTATATTTTTCCAAAAATTTTACATCTTTATGGTTAAAAAGAGAGAAAAAAGGCAGTATTTTTTTTTTTGAACAATAATCTTTTATTTTTTTCACCCAATTATGATTTAATTCATTTGCTTTAAATATCTTATAATTTCTATCATTCTTGCTAACCAAATCTTCTGCTTTATATAATTGGAATTTTACAGCTTCACATTTATTTTTAACTGAATGATCAACCATTTTTTTTAAATAAGCAAAATTTTGATTATGATTGTTACCTATTTCAGAAATTATGAATGGTTTGTTAAGATTTTTTATTTTTCTTAATCCAATTTTTACTTCTTTATTAAATTTATATTCTAACATCTATATTATTAATATTTTTAACTTTTATATTATTTAACATTTTAAAATTTTTATCTAAGATTTTTTTACTAAAGTTTCCATTAAATACCAACTTTTTAAAATAATTTTTAAATAATAATTTTTCAAACGGTAAATTAAAGCTTTTAATATTTTGTCTTTTTGAAAATTCATAATCAAGCATTTGTTCATTTAAATTTCTATAAATTCTTATATTTGGTTTTTTTATTATTAAAGACTCATATTTTGTAATTCCAGAAGATGACAAAATTAAGTCAGTTTTTTTTAAAAAATAGAAAAATTTTGAATTAAATTCCTCAAGTTTGATATTTTTTTTGTCTTTAATTGTTTTAATTAATTCCTTTTTATAATTAGAACTTAAAAATTTACCTAAAATAAATGTGAAATTTATGTTTTTAAAAACACTTGAGCCTAATATCTTTATTAATTCTAAATTTAATTTTTTGCTATCTGTTGATCCAAGAGAAATAAGACAATTTTGAATTTTTTTTGTTCTTAATTTTTTACCACTTAATAAATTTTCATTACAAAAAAAAATGTCTGGAAATGTTAAAAAATTAATATCTTTAAATTTTTTCTTATAATTTTTTGACACAAAGTAAGGAATAATTAAGCAATCTACTTTGGAATTAACTTTATCATAAAAAGACTCATTTAAAATTGAGTCTATAATAATTATTTTATTAAAAGATTTTTTTATTTTTTTAAAAAAATAATTAATTTTGTTTTTACGAATGAAATTATAATTAGATAGATCTAAAATTGCTAAAGATTTTTTTTTGCTATCTATTTTTTTTATATTAAATTCATTTATTGATTTAAAGTGGTTATAATTATTAAAATTTCGCTCCAAGCCTTTTATTTTATCTCCAAAAGTAACTAAGTTTACTTTTTTTTTTATCTTTTTTACAAATGATTTTATTCTTGAATAATGCCCATACCCAAAATCCTTACCATATAGACAAAAAAATGTTATAGTGTATTTTCTTATAAATGAATTCATTAAATGAAAATAAATTTTTTAGTAACTTTATTAAAAATCATACACAAAAGAAATATATAATCAAAACATCAAGAGCAAGTTCTGCTCTATATTGCTTAATTAATGAAATAAATGTTAAAAATAAATACATCATAGTACCAAACACAATATGTATTTCTGTTGTGATAACTGCTATGGCTGTAAATACAAATATAATATATTGTGATACAAACTTACATGATGGTAATATTAATTTAAATTCATTAAAAAAAATTTTAAAAAAAAAAAATATTTTTTCTTTAATTGTTCCTCATATGTACGGAAATCCAGCTCAGATAGAAAAAATTAAAAAGCTTTGTTTTAAAAAGAAAATTTTTTTAATTGAAGATTGTGCACAATCTTTAGGAACAGTTTATAAAAAAAAACCACTAGGAAGTTTTGGAGATGCTACAATATTTAGTTTTGGTTATTCAAAAAATATTGATATTGGGGAGGGAGGGTGTATTGCTTTAAATAACAAAGAGTTAGCTGATAACATTCAAAATTTATATAACAATTTAGTTACAGTAAATCATTCTCAAAAGAATAAATTAAAAAGAATATATCGTAAAGAATACTTGAAAAGAATTCATGATTCAAAAAGCAAAAGTTTTATAAAAAATAAAAATTTTAAATTTTTTAAAAAATTATTTATTAGTCAAAATAAGACTAATTGGTTAAAAAAGATAAATTCTCAAATTAAAGACTTCGAAAAAACAAAAAAAATTAGAAAAAAAAATTTTCTCTTTTATGAAAGAATTTTTAAAAGACAGTTTTCATATATGAAAATAAACAAAAATACTAATCCATGTAGATTTAACCTTCTAATAAATGAGAAAACTCGAAATAAATTTGTTGATAAATTGTGGAACGAGGGTATTCATGCAAACATTATGTACCCTAGCGTTTCAAATTTTTTGTATGGAAAAAAAATTAATTCGAAAAACTCATCTTTACTAGAAAAAAAAATTATTAATCTTCCTTTGGACAGAAATACAATGACAATAAATTATAAAAAATTTTTCAAGTCTAAAATATTTAAAATTATAAATATTCAAAATAATATTTAAAATGAATAATATCTGTATAATTCCAGCAAGAAAAGGTAGTAAAAGACTTAAAGGAAAAAATATTAAAATTTTTTTTAATAAACCAATGATACAATATTCTATAATTGCTGCAAAAAAATCAAAATGTTTCAAAGAAATATTTGTAAGCACAGATTGTAAAAAAACAGCAAAAATTGCTAGAAAACTTGGAGCTAAAGTTCCTACATTGAGACCTAAAAAATTAGCCTCAGATTATGCTCCTGTAGGGGACGTTATTTCATTTTCATTAAAAAACTTACCAAATTTGGATGACGTTGATTATGTTTGTAATATAAGTGCCGCATCTCCACTCATAAGTGAAAATTATATAAGAAAAAGTTTAAGAATTATCAAAAGTAGTAATTATGATTATGTTTTTGGAGTAAAAGAATTTGAATCATCTATACAGCGTTCATTTTCTCTTGATAAAAATAATCTTATTAAAAAAGCAAATGTAAAACATTCAAAAAAAAGATCTCAAGATTTCGAAAAAAAATTTTACGATTCAGGACAATTTTATTGGGCAAGACCTAAAGTTTTTTTAAATAAAAAAAATTTATTTAATTCAAAATCATATGGTTTAAAAATTCCTTATAAATTTGCATATGACATAAATAACAAAGGCGATTTGGAAATTTCAAAGATGATATTTAAATTCAGAAAAAAATAATTTCATGAAAAAGGGTCAAAAATTATATAAACAAGCTAAAAAAGTAATTCTTGGAGGAAATATGCTTTTCTCTAAAAGACCAGAGTTATTTTTACCAGACCAATGGCCAACTTATTTTTCTAAAGCCAAGGGTACTCATGTTTGGGACTTAGAAAACAAAAAATATCTAGACATGATTTGTACTCCAGGACCTAATATTTTGGGATATTCAAACAATGAAATAGATAATGAAGTTATTAAATATGTAAAAAAAGGTAACATGACAACTTTCAACTGCCCAGAGGAAGTTTCTTTAGCAAAAAAAATTACAAAAATACACCCTTGGTCTAAAATGGTTAAATTTACAAGATCTGGGGGTGAGGCTAATGCTATTTCAATTAGAATTGCACGAGCCGCATCAAAGAAAGATAAAATAGCTGTTTGTGGATATCATGGATGGCATGATTGGTATTTATCAATAAATTTAAGTGGAAAAAATAATCTTAAAGAACATCTATTGCCTGGCCTAAATCCTGATGGCGTTCCTAAAAATTTAAAACAAACTGTTTTTCCTTTTAATTATAATGATATTGAAAGTTTGCAAAAAATACTGAAAAAACACGATATTGGGACAATTAAAATGGAAGTTGCAAGATATTCGAAGCCTAACATAGAGTTCTTAAAAGAGGTTAGGAAAATTGCTAACAAAAAAAAAATTGTATTGATCTTTGACGAGTGTACCACAGGTTTCAGAAGAAATATGGGAGGATTGCATCTAAGTACTGGAGTTGAGCCAGATATGGCTATGTTTGGTAAAGCAATCGGGAATGGATATGCAATAAATGCAATAATAGGTAAAAAAAAGGTAATGGAAGCTGCAGAGGAAAGTTTTATAAGTAGTACATTTTGGACCGAAAGAATTGGATATGTTGCTGGAAACACCACAATCGAACTTATGGAAAATTTAAAACCTTGGAAGAATTTAATAAAGATGGGAAAAATATATAAGGATGGTTGCTTAAAATTGGCAAAAAAGTACGATATTAATTTAGACGTAACAGGTATTGACACAATAAATTATCTAAATTTTGAAAAAAATAAAAATCAAATTTATAAAACTTTTATTACTCAAGAGATGTTAAAATCAAAAATTTTATCGAGTAATTTAATATATCTTAATATATGTCATAAAAAGAACCATATTGATTCATTTCTAAAAAAATTAGATGAAATCTTCGAAAAAATAAAAAAAATTGAAATCAAGGGTAACTTAAAATCTCACTTAAAAGGTCCAGTTTCTCACAATACATTTAAAAGGCTTAATTAAATTAAATGATTATTAAGTTAAAAAAACTAAATAAAAAATCAAATATTAAAGATTATGTATCGTGGATGAATAATTATAAAATTACAAAATATCTAGATCAACACGTTAAAAAACACACAAAAAAAACAATAATTGATTATATCAATTTTATCAATAAATCTAAAAGTGATTTTTTATTTGGAATTTTTGTAAAAAAAATAAATAAATATTTACATGTGGGAAATATAAAACTTGGACGAATAAATGACATTCATAAAACAGGTATGATTTCTTTGTTCGTGGGGGATAAAAAATTTCATAACCAAAATATCGGGAGTAAGGCTATTTCAAAAGTTTGCTTAATTGCAAAAAAAAAAGGTTTGTTTAAAGTTTATGCCGGATGTCATAAATCAAATATCCCTTCACAAAGAGCATTTCTTAAAAATAATTTTTTTCAAGAGGGTGTCCAAAAAAGACAGGTTGTTCTGGGGAAAAAAAGAGAGGATCTTATTTGGTACGGTCTATTCTTACAAAAAAAATAAGACATGAAAAAAATAGTTTTAATAACATCTAACGAATTAAGGCATAAATTTTTACAATCATTTTTGAACTACTCTAAAGATATAAATTTAATTTTTTGTATTGAGGAACAAATTAATGAATTTAAACATGAAAAAATTTCACTCGAGCAATTAAAACATTTTAAAAAAAGAGAGAGAAGTGAAATAAAATTTTTTAAACAATCAATAAAAAGAAGTCCTAAAATTAAAAATTTGATAAAAACAAAAAAAAACCAAATTAATACAGACACAAAAATTCAAAGATTAATTATTAAAGAAAAACCTGATTTTATCATCGCATTTGGATGTTCAATAATAAAAAAAAAAGTAATTAATTTATTTAAATCAAAAATAATAAATATTCATCTTGGATTATCTCCTTACTACAAAGGAACGGGAACAAATTTTTGGCCTTTTGTTAATAATAAATTACAACTGGTAGGGGTTACTTTTATGTTAATGGATGAAGGAATTGATACTGGACCAATCATTAACCAATTGAGAGCAAAATTTTATAAATCAGATGATATCCATATGGCTTGTAACCGCCTCATAAAGAATATGTCTAAAAGTTTAATTAAAATTTTATTATCTAATAAAAAATTTCAAACAATAGAACAAAAAACATATTCGAAAGAAAAAATATTTTATAGAAAAGATTTTAATGATGAAGCTTTAATTAAATTAAAGAAAAATTTTTCAAATGGAATGGTTCCAAATTATTTAAAAAGTAAAAAAAAATTAGATAAAATTTATCCTATCATTGAAAATAAAATCTATTCTTAATTAGTAAATTCACTTAAATAAATTTAATATTTTCCAAACAAAAATCTAATTTTTTCTTATTGTATTTTCCTAAAGGTTTTTCATCCAATTCAAAATAATGGCAATCCCCAATTTCATCATGTAAATATTTCCAATTTCTTTTAAAATTCTTTTTTAAAAATCTTGCGTTAGCAGTTCTACCATCGACAACGATCACTGTGCCCGGTTCTAGAAAGAATTCAAAATAAAGAATATCTGCTGACATTGGCATTCTACTAATTTTTGAAATAGAAAAACCATCTAGTGTATTTTTTGTAAAGTATTGACTTGGCGCATCTAAATAAATTAAATCTGGTGAAATATTTGGAATGTTAATGTATTTTGAAGCATAATGATTTTTGTATTCTACTAATTTTGCTTTACATACTTTAATAGAAAAAAAACTTCTTAAATTCTTAGGTGATCTTAGTTTGGTAATTTTTGCATAACGTGCACTCTCTTCAACAGAATAAGTATGAAATTGTTTTTCATATCGTAATCCGTCAATATAGTTAAATTCATTTTTAAGAATATTTTGAGCATGAGCCATAAATACAGTTGAAAATCCTGAGCCAAATTCAAGAACATTAAATATTTTTCTAGAAAGCACAATCCAATGCAATCTACAAAGATCTGGCAGATCAGCTTCATACGGATGTTTATTCTCTTTCGTAACAGTTATTAATTGTGGTTTTATATTATTTGAGTTTAAGTCAAATTTTTTTTTTTCAACAAGTTTTTCAAGATTAAAATAGTTTACGTATCTTTTAATATTGTTTTGATTATTAAAACTTTTAATCTTAAATGTTTTTAGAAATTTTTTAATTTTGGAATAATTATGATTTTTTTTTTTCAAGATATTAATAAATAGTTAAAATTAAGTAAGATATTGATATAACTTTTTCATATCACATTTTTTGTCACATTTATGATCTTTTGAAAACTTTCCAGTAACATGCATTTTTCTAAGTTCCTCATATTTGGGTCCATTCCATATTTCTTCAAGAGTATTTTCATTAACATTTCCTAGAACAAGTTCATTGTTTGAAATCTGGGTACAAGGCACAACATTGCCATCTGCCATTACTGTTAGAGATAACCAAGGGTATTCGCAATACTGTTTGGCATAATGAGACTGGCTTTTGAGATCCTTATCATTTTCATATAGCCATCTATTATCTTGGCTTTTAATATAAGCAAATACATCTTTATCTTTCCAAAAGGATAAAAATTCCTTATGCATTTCTTTATCAGTTTTTTCTAAAGCTAAATCAATCATACATGGCACAAGTATCGTTTTAAGATTATTTTTCTTTTTAAAGTCAATTAAATGTAAAATCTTTTCTATAGATTCATTGTAATTAGCTTTTTTTCCTCTGATTGATTTAATTTTTGCATCATTTAATGCATCTAAAGAAAATTTTAAAACTCCAAGTCCTGCTAACATAGCTTTTTCTGCTTTTTCAATTGTCATGGTTGCGGGTGTACATGAAAAATATGTTGGTATATTTTTTTTAGTACAAGTCTCAATTCTTTTTAATAAATATTTATCCAAAAATGGCTCTCCAAAACCATGTAAAACTAAGTGATTAGATACTATAGAAAAATAAAAACCATTTTCTGACATTTCTTTTATTGGTTGTTTATAATCTTTTTCAACCCAGTTAAAAAAATCATTTAATTCTTTATCGTTATATCGTTCAATATTATCAGTTAGATTTTCAAACATATCATCGTCAATCCAAATATTTTTTCTAGTCATGTACATTGTTCGAGGACACATTACGCATTTCATATTGCAATAATTAGTTGTCTCAATATTATAAATTTTAGGCTTTTTTGATCTCAAAAAATCAAGTTCAGCAATAATATCGTTGAATTCACTTTTGCTTACTTTTGAATTAACTATATTTTCTTTCAAAGAATTAGATTTTTTAAAAAAATTGATATCGTACATAATTTTGGTATTTTTAATTATGCATATTTATACTACTTTTCAATTTAGTAAACAATTTAATATTAATTCTAAATTTTTAACCAATTTATGATATTCTAAGCCATACACATGAAATTAATAATGTATCACTATGTTCAAAAATTAAATAAAGATTTCAAATTTTTACCTTACTTAAGTTTCAATAATTTTAAAAAACAAATTTTTTTTTTTAAAAAAAAATATCATTTATTAGATTGTAACAATCTTTTTAGTAAAAATTTCTATGACAAAAAATCATTATTTTTAACTTTTGATGATGGATTAAGTGGACACTATAAATTTGTTTATAAATTTCTTAAAAATGAAAATATAAATGGTATTTTTTATGTACCATCTCTTCCATATCAAAAAAGAAAAATATTAGATGTTCACAAAATCCATTTAATTATAGGAAAAATTGGATCAAAGAAAGCGTATGAAAAATTAAATCAAATAATTGAGAGAAATAAGAAATATTTTGACACTTTGTCATTTGAAAAGTACAAAAATAAAATCTATCTAGAAGAAAAATCTAATTCAGATGTATTTAATTTTAAAAGCTATCTTAATTATTTTGTAAAAAAAAATTTTAGATCAATTTTAACTGATAAAATATTTAAAAATATTTTTGGCAATAATGAAAGTAAAATTTGTAAAAATTTTTATTTAAAAGAAGAAGAAATTAAAGAAATGGCAAACAATAATATGATAATTGGATCTCATTCTGTTTCTCATCCATTGCTATCAGAATTGACAATAAAAAATGCAAAAAAAGAAATAGACAATAGCTTCAAGTTTATTAAAAAATTTTCCAATAAAAAAACTTTTTGTTATCCATATGGTGGTTTTCATTCTTTTAACAAAAATATTGAAAAATACTTAGAATTAGAAAAGGTATCTTTCTCTGTCAATGTAGAAAAAAAAAATGTATCGAAAAAAGTATTATTAAATCGAAGACAAGCGCTTCCAAGATATGATTGTAATCTTTTTCCATTTGGCAAGATTAGTAATAACAATTAACTTTATTAAAAAAAATATTTTATTTAAAAATGAAAAAAAAATATCTTGCTTTTCTCTGTAGTACTAACGATATAAATTATGTGTTAGGACCACACGAAGATTTATTCAAAAAAATAGATAATAACTTTGATAAATTTTATATAATCAATTTTATTTATTTAAAACTCTTTTCAGATGTATCTGGTATTAAAAATATATTTAACGATAATATAAAAAAAAATATTGAAGTACCAAAAAATTTAGAAATTTTTACCCCTAAATCAATTAATGAATTTAAAAAATTTATGTTTGATAAACAAATTATTGGTATTCAAAATCTTTCAAGAAACTTGTCTGATTTACTAATACATTACGTTATTGCAAAATCCAAAATTCAACAAATTATGATATCAAACTTTGGTTTTTTTAATACAAAGTTCAAAACTTCAATGAATGATAAAATATCAAGACCTTTTGCAAACTTTTTTTATTTTTTAAATAAATCTATTGGACAAAAAATAATTTTATTTTTAACGAATATAAGAATTTTTAACAAGATAGACGTTAGATTCACTTCAGATAAAGGGATGTTAGAAAGAATTAATAAAAATTTTTTAAAAAAAATTTTATACAAATTAAATCTTTTTTATTCTAAAGAAATAATTTTAATTAATAGTAAAATTTATGATAGTTTCAATAAGAAGACTTTTCAAGAGAATCAAAATAAAATAGTTCTTTTAGATACTTTTTTAGATCACCCAGATGGATCAAGTATAATAAAAAAAATAAGTGATGAAAATAAAAAAAAACACTACATAAACTTAAAATTGTTTATTGAAAAAATTTCAAATCATTTTAGTAAAAAAGTAACAGTTTGTATCCATCCTAAAGATAATTTAGAAAATAAAAAATTAATTTTTAAAAATTATGATGTGAAACAATATGAAACACAAAAAAATATATACGAGGCTTTTTTAGTATTATATTTTGATACCAGCGCAATTGTTGATGCAATTTTATTAAAAAAGAAAATAATATTTATTACTTCAAAATATATTCCAAATACATGGTTAGAAATTGGAAAATCTTTTGCTGATAAATCTAACATTTTAAATCTTGATATTGAAGATAATTTAGAAACATCAATTTCAACACTAGAAAACAGGTTAGAACGCCAAACTCTTAAATATGACAACTACATTGATAATTTTATTAAAATTGATGGAGATAAAAAAGGCTTAGACGTAGTTATTAATACATTAAAGAAAAATTTTTTTTGATCTAATTTTTCAAAAAAAACTGTAATAATTTTAGACCACTTTCTCCACTTTTCTCTGGATGAAACTGAAAACCATAAATATTATTTTTTTTTATAATTGATGGAAATTCAAAATTAAAATTTTTACTTGAAGCTAGTATATTATTCTTATTTACATTTTTTGCATAAAATGAATGAACAAAATAATAATGACTATTCAATAGATTATTTGTTTCTAAATATTTGAAAAATTTGTCGTCTTTAAAAAATTGATTAAGTAAAATTTTCTTCCAACCAATATTAATTTTTTTGGCTTCAGTTTCATATGAAAAATTTTTTACATTTCCCTTAATTAAATCTATTCCTAAGGTATATCCAAATTCTTCACTGTCAGATAAAAGAAGCTGCATTCCTAAACAAATTCCTAAAATATTTTTATTTTGTTTATGTGCTTCATTTATTGTTTCAATTAAACCATTTTTTTTTAATATGCTTGATCCTTCACTAAAACTACCAACACCCGGCAAAACTATCAGATCATATTCCTCAATATTAAATTTTTTAGAAACAACTTTTACATCAAAAGTCAAAATCTCTAAGGTTCGTACAATACTTTTTATGTTATTAATTGATAAGTCAATTACAGCAGCTTTTGTTTTCATCTCACTTGTATTCCATTGCTCGATAAATATTGTTTTAATTTTTTTATACCCTGAAAATTAAGATTTTCTTCATTAGTTTGTTTCATAAATTCTGAACCTCCCATTGATGGAATATTAGCCTTAGGAATTTTATTTATGTAATAATAATGAAGACAAGAAGATAAAACGCAGCCATTTAAATCAATCTTTTTAAACAAGTTAAGAACATCCTCATTTTTTCCAGCACCACCATGAGCAAGTAAGGGTATGCTGCAAATTTTTTTAATCTTTTCTAACAGCTTTAGATCAAATCCCTTAAATGTTCCATCATTGTTTATCGATGTTACAATAATTTCTCCAACACCAATATCCTGAATTTGTTTAACCCATTCAAACAGATCTTTATCTGATACTGACCTTCCATTATCTAAAAATAATTTATATTCATTATCAAAATTTGAGACCTCTAAATTTGCAACAATCGTTGAGGCACCAAATTTTTGAACTGCTTGCTCTAAAAACTTAGGATTTAAAACTGCATTAGTATTAATTGACACTCTATCTGCTCCATTAATTAAACATTTACTTATATCTTCTAAGTTTTTAAGCCCACCTCCAATAATTATTGGAACAAAAATACTTTGAGTAATTTTATTAACTATTTCAATTGATTGATTTCGTTTGTAAAGACTTGCAACAATGTCGTTAAATATTAATTCGTCAATATTTTCTATAAAATATTTTTTTGCAAAATTTTCTGGAAAACCCAATATTCTCAAACCTTCCATATTCACACCTTTTACAAGGTGATTATTTTTTATATCTAATCTAGAAATAATTCTCTTTAACAATTTTTCACCAAGGTGTTTTTTTTAGTTCCCACCTGTTTGATTTCTTTTCCCAAACATTTTTGTTTCTAAAAGAATCGCACAGATTGTCGAACTCATCTTTGTTTAAATCTACATACTCTAAAAATTCTTTTAAATATCTGTTTGGATATTCACCATCAAATTGTTTAATCAAACTTTTTCCTTCTTCAATGTTTATATGTCCATGTCTTATTTCTTGAGATGCATCAAGCGTAGCTCGACCAATTCCATATTTTATATAATAAGTGTAATAAAAGAAACCATCAGTCTTATCGTCAATGCTTGCATATTTTTGATAAGTTCCCTCTATTCTTTGATCGTTAATTTGGTAATTTGTATATTTTGATGAATAGTAGAAATTTTCTTGTGGAACCCATTTTAAAAAATAACCTAAATATTGTACATCTATATTTTTTTCTAGTAGTTCCTCTTTTTTAGGAGGTAAATAAACCATCAAATCAGATAACTTAATCCCCTCACTAAGATAACTTTCTATTTTTTTGCCTCCCAAATATAAATCTTCGATTTCTTTTCCTTTATAGATATCAAGTGAATAACCAGGATGTTCATTTTTATTAAAACCAAAAGATTTCTCATTTTTCAATTTTGCACCATAATCAGAAGGTTGTTCTCCATAAAATATTAAATCAATATTAAATAATGATGCCATCTTTAAAGCAAAAAATTTTTGACCAAGTATAAAAGGCTGAAAAGGATGAAGAAGATTTGTTAGTGCGTTTTTTGTAACAAGTCTATGTATTTTTCCATTAGGTGTAAAAAGATAATTATCAAACCCCCCTTTATTGAGCCAGCTTTGAAAATTTTGAAAACCAATGTTAGTGTATATATGTGGTGTCCACGTAACTGTTAATGGTCTAAAGCCATATTTGTATTTTAAAATGTGTGATTGATAAGCACTATCTTTTCCTCCGCTTCCAGGGACTATACAATTGTATGGACCTTTAAAATCTTTATATTTTTTTGACAATTCCAGAAGCTCTTTTTCTCTAAGCTTCCAATCTATTGTGTTATCAAACTTTTTTTCAACAGACTTGCAGGCGTGACATACACCACTAGAGTCAAACTCCAAAGGAATTTGAATGGTATCTTTATTATGTAAAAGTTCATTTGTAGAAGTAGGTTTTTGATTAGAAAGTAAACATTTTTTACAAAATTTTATTTCGTTTGGGAGGCCTCTAGTAGTCATAATATTATATTTATAGAATTTGAAATTTCTTTAATATAAGATAATATTTGATTTTACTATTAAAAATTAATATCTAATTTTAAAAATACAATATATAGCATTGTTAAAAAACTTATACGAATTTATATTATATTAATATGTGTGGTATTGTAGGAATATTTAATTTTGACAACGAAAAAATAAATTCCAATGAGTTAAAAAACTTTAATAACTCTCTAATACACCGAGGACCAGACGCGCAAGGAAATTATATCAACGAGGCACAAAACATAGGTTTGGGTCATAATCGTTTAAATATTCTTGATCTGAATGAGCGTGCAAACCAACCAATGAAGTTTAAAGATAGATTTGTAATAAATTATAATGGAGAAATATTTAATTACAAAGAATTGAGACAAGAACTTGAAAAAAAAGGTTATAAATTCAAAACAACAAGTGATACCGAAGTTGCCTTAATTTCTTTTGTTGAATGGGGAGAAGATTGCCAAAAAAAATTTAACGGTATGTGGGCTTTAACTATATGGGACGAAAAAACAAAGTGTCTTTTTATATCACGAGACAGATTTGGTGAAAAACCATTTTATTATCTTAAAAAAAACAATAAATTTTATTTTGCATCTGAGCTAAAGGCTTTCATGTTTTTAAAAAAAGAAAATATTCCTGATTTTAATTATAATAATTTAGCGTATTCGGCGAGCACATCAATTCATAAAGACAGTGCATATACAGATGAAACATTTTTAAAAAATGTAAAAGAGCTTAAACCTGGGCATCAAATAATTGTTAATTTCACTGGACAAATTAGATTAAAAAAATGGTGGTCAACTATCAACAATTTACAAAATGTTTCCATTAAATATGAAGATCAAATAAATGAATATAAAGATCTTTTTTTAGATTCTTGCAAAATAAGACTTGCAAGCGATGTTAAGATTGGAACATCTTATAGCGGAGGAATAGACTCTTCTTGTGTTTTATCAATAATAAATGATAAACTCGCAAAAGATAACCAAAATAAACTTTCGAATGTATTTACTTTGAATTATTTGAATGATTTTGATGATGATATTTTTGGAAATGATTTAGAGTACTCTAAATCATTAAACTACAACCAAATAAATAGAAATGTAATTAATTTGGATTTAGAAAAAATTGACCCTGAGGACATTATTAAAATAATATACTATCAAGAAGAAATTTCAGGAACTGATGGGGTTGGTCCATGGTTAATATATAAAAAAATGCGAGAAAATAATATTAAAGTTTCAATCGATGGACATGGATCTGATGAAGCGCTAGGAGGATATCCAAAATATTTAATTTATGCATTACAGGATGTTAAAAATGACTTTGATTTAATAAGATATTTAGAATTATACTATATTAAACTTAGCTTGAACCAGAGTTTAAATTTTAAAAATTTAAAAAAAATTTTATTTGGAAATAAATTAAATATAAAAAACTCTTATTTCAACATTGAAAAAAAGCCACCATCAAAATATCCCAAAGATGAAATCACAAAACTAAATAATTTAAATTTCAACCTTTATAATGATTTTAACTACACAATTGTCCCATATAATTTAAAAAAATACGATAAATACTCTATGGCACAAAGTGTTGAATGCAGAAACCCTTTTTTAGATTGGAGATTGGTTTCATATACTTTTTCGCTACCCGCCAAAAGTAAAATGGGAAAAGGTTTCACAAAGAGAATTTTGAGGGACTCAATGAAAAATTTTGTAAGTCCAAAAATTATTAATAGAAAAAAAAAAAGAGGTTTTAATCCAACAAGTAAACATTCTATGTTAAAGATGCGTAATTTTATAAATGACACTGTTAATAGCCAGACATTTAGAGAAAATAGCATTTGGAACTCAAAAAAAATTAAATTAGATTTTGAAAAAGATTTATTTACTTATCATGATATATTTAAAATATTACAGGTGCATTATATAACTCAAACTTTCAATGAAAAAAAAAATTAACATAAATAATTTAGGATCTGGGATATCCTCAGTTGAGGGCACATGGAAATTTAACAAAAATGTTGCAAATGTTTTTGATAAACATGTCAAACAGTCAATACCACACTATGATGATATTCAAGATTACATCGTGTCATTATCGGAATGGTATATAAAAGATAATTCGGTCATACATGATTTGGGTTGTTCGACAGGTGAAACTATAAAAAAAATAAACCACCTTAACTTATCCAACAATTATAAAATAATAGGCTATGACACAAGTAAGAGAATGATTGATTTAGCGAAAAAAAAAGTCAGATTATCAAAAAAAAAAAGAAAAATAAATTTTGTATGCAAGAGTGTCTTGGATATTAAAAGATTCGAGAAGTCCAATTTATTCATCTCGATACTCTTGTTTCCTTTTTTAAAATTAAGTGAAAGAAAGAAAATATTAAAAAAAATATATGACTCCTTAGAAACTGGTGGTGCCTTTATATGTGTTGAAAAAATTAGAGCAAACAATGCAAATTATGAGGACATATTCAATCAAATATATTTTGATTTTAAATTGAAAAAAAAATTGAATGAAAAACAAATTCTAAATAAGGCAAAATCTTTAAGATCAAGTATGAATCTATTTTCACAAAATCAAACTATTCAGTTAATAAAAGATAGTAAATTTCAAAGTTGTGAAATATTTTTTAAATGTTTTAATTTTATTGGATACATTGCAATTAAATGAAATTTGAAAACAAATCTTAGTTTAATTTATGTCTATAGAAATACTATTTAATAAATTTTCTTATGTTTTATTAAATTATATTCCATTTTTAAAAAAAATAGTAATACGAGTTGTAAAAAAAAACAGAATCGTAAAACATTATCACGAACTAAATTATAATATTTTTTCAAAAATTATTTTACGTCTTTTTTGGGGATATTATGCGGAGATAGCTAATAAAGACATTTCAAGACAAGTATTTCAGGATATTACTCTCGAAAATCAATCTACTACTTGGGAATATGCAGATTATTATTATAATAATAATAATTTTTTTAAGATTTATGAAAAAAATTGGTATAATACCAATATTCCTTTTAAAGAAGCAAATCCAATTTTTGATAAAACATTTCAATATTTGAAAAATCAAAAATGTGACTCTAATGATATTTACTTAATTCAAATTGGATCTTGCTCAGGAAGAGACATTGAGTTTTTAAAGTTTCATTACCCAAATATAAATTATATTTCAACTGATATAAATGATGTTTTTTTAAGTTTTCAAAAATTAAAGTATAATGATAAAGATATTAATTATTATAAGTGTTACGCAGATGAGATAGATGAATGCATTAAAAACTATAAAATTGAAAATAAAAAATTGATCATATTTGCACATGGATCTATTCATTTAGTAACACCACCTTTTATAAAAATATTTTTTAAAAAGATTTCTAAGTATAATGATTTAACAATATTTAGTTATCAAACTGTAAATAAATATTTTATAAAAAAAAATAAAAGAAATGAATATTACAAATCTGGGAATAATTTTTTATTTTCCTATAAATATTCAGAAATTGCTAAAGAATATAATTTCCATGTCCATGAGGATAGATTAATTGAACTTTGGAAAAATTCTCAAAATAAAAGTAAAGCAACAATAAAAAATATATTTATTGCTACTACTCAAAAATAATTGATAAAATATCTAGTGATAAAATTTTTTTCAGTGCATAAATCAAGCCAATTGA
>CERI01070273.1_pt1 | contig 37242 bp, 33 predicted proteins | sample 350261 | NCBI WGS metagenome assembly CERI01 (sample SAMEA2620979, study PRJEB7988) | marine metagenome | isolation source: saline water (ENVO:00002010), including
AAAATATAAATAAAAAGAAAAAGAAAGACAAAACGTCTGTATTTTATTATACAGATTTTCAGTGCTTTCAAGATAATAAGGATAGTATCATCTCGGCAATTACATCAGAAGAGGCAGCGGCAGCGGCGGCGGCGAATTCGTAATCATAATATTATTCAATATTATGATTTGTCTATGGTATTACATTAAATTATAATTTTTCATCTAGTTTTTTTTTAAGATAAAGAATATCTAATACATCTTCTTTTGTTCTAAATAGTTTAATTTCTTCTATTGCGTCATATTCTGAATTACTTAAAGAAAGTTCTAGTGCTTCGTCAATTAGTTTATCACATTTTTGAATATCGCTCTCGCTTAGTATTTCATTATCTTTCATATTTTCTGGGTTTTTTTGTGATAACATATTTTGCATTGCAGACGATTGTGTAGACGATTGTATAACTTCATTGATTTTGTCTTTTAGTTCACTTCCGGCACTAGAATTAAATTCATTTTGAATAACCTTTACGATTCCGTCATTTTCTATATTTTGTTCTTCTTCATCTGGATCTATTGAATCATCAAAATTAGATTTATCTAATAAATATTCATATTTGTTTCTTAATATTGCTTTTAATAGCTTAGATAATTCCTGATGTTTTGATTCATCTTTTAATAAAGTTACTAACATATTTGATATATTATTATTCATTCTAAATAATGCAAATTGTTTCATATCGCTTGTGTTTATTTTATTTTTATATAAATTGATTAATATATTGGTATTATTTTTTACGTATAATAATTTGTAATTATTAAATGCTATGTTTTTCAAATAATGCAATCTTTCATTATTATATGTGGGGTCTATTTCAAAAAATCTTTTTAAAACCGATCTATAATATGTATTATTAATATTTTTGTGTAAGTTCAACCCTTTGAGAAAATTATAATTTTGTTTTAATTCTGGTTTAATCACATTCAAATTATCTGATCTGATTATTTCTATTTTTGGAATACCAACTATTAAATCTTTTAATGGATAATTTATATCGTTTATATTGAACGTGCAATCTAAAGAGTCTAAATTTAGGCTATATTCAGACATTTGTAACGATAATAGAGTGGTAAGGTAATATTGTTTGGGCGTCATATACGAAAAATTAACAAAATCTCTTTGTAACATATTATATATTATTGTAATCGCATCAATAAGTTGTTGGGTTTTATTACCAACAAATATATTATTCATTAGTTTCCCCCATGCCTTTTTTGCGGTATTTCTTAAAGTGCAATTTTTGCATACAAAACATTTTTCATACATTTCCTTTTTTTTTTCATCAGGGAGATTTAAATCAACGCTATCTCTTGTAATATGACTTTTCATGCAGGTGAGACGTTCACTTAAACACATATTTGGATCTTTTGTTTTCCAAGGAAATGTAACTTCAACATCATCTATTTCTAAATTAGCGGTATTGTTTGTATTATTTGTATTTTCGTCATTTGCAAAAATTTCTTCTAGTATTCTTACTGAAATTGCTAATTTAAATATATGCTCTGGTTTCAAATGATTTATCATAAAATCACTTGTAATTTCTTGCATTTCCTTCTCATCAATATTCATTACATTATTATTTTCTTGTTTTGCTCCATCCGAAGATTCAGAATTAGATCCACCTTTTTGTACTTTTAATCCAGAAAGTAATACTTGCATTCTTTTATTATATTTAAGTAAATCTTTGCCACATTTTTTAAACATTGAAGAAGAATTATATTTTGGAGTTTTTCTGTTATAACACAATACTTTTTGCTTAATATTGGAGCAGGTTTCTTTGTTTATATTATTATTTTCGCCTTTACTTTCTTTAGTTGGTGCGCTGTTATTACCATTCATATTCATAGGGGGAGCCTGTTGTGGATTACAACTACTGCAACAACCGCATCCTCCGCAAGCATTTCCGCCTTTTATTTTTTTTTTATTTTTATAAGTTTTGCCTTTTTTCGCCTTTTTATTTTTTCGGCTAATGTTGTTATTTTGATTTAATACGTGTAATACATATAACGTTTTTAATTTGCCTTTTACCTTATCAGGTATATATTTTTTCCAATTTGGCAAAGGTTTTATTTTTTTTTTTCTTTTTCTTGTAATTTTGCCGCCAAGCTGTGATGCTAATTCTTTACTAGATATTTTTCTTTCGCATGTAGGTTTTGTTTTACGATCTAATTGATATCCGACCGGATCGTCTAAAAAAGAACAATTACTTACTAAACATTTTATTTTTTTTTTACAGGTTCTTTCAGAAAGTCCCATACTTTTGCATAAATCGCTTTTAGGTAATGTGCGTTCTAATGTACTGTCTGGCATATTTATAAGCATAGATGGATAATATATTAAACTACCAGCTAAACTATATAATGAATATAATATAGAATTTACTAAAATTTTGGCTATACTTGTAGAAGGTTTTTTTAGATCTATGGTTTTTGGATAAAACCTCCCCATTCGTGCTTTAAGTCGTTCATTTCGTTCCTTTCTTCTTTTTTGCCGCGCTTCTCGCTTTAGTTTTTTTTTGAGCAAACGAGCCGCTTTTTTTTCTCTTCTCTTTGCCCGTTTTTCTTCTCTAGCTTGCCGTCTTTCATCTCTAACTTGCTGTCTATGTTCTCTATTTTCTTCCCGCTGTCTTGATCTGTTTTCTAGTTTTTGTGTCTTTCTCTTTAATTTGTCTTCTTGTTTTCTCTTTTTAGTTTGGTGTTTTTCTTCTTTAACACGTTCTCTATCTTCTTGCTTTTCTCTTTTTCTTTCTACCTTTTCATTTCTGACACGCTGCCTGTTTTCTTGTTTTTTTCTTTTTTTTTGTTCTTTTCTTTCAGCCCGTTCTTCACGATCCTTTTTTTTTTGTTCATCTCGCTGATCTCTTTCTCTATTTCGCTGATTTCTTTCTTCCTCTGTTAATGTTCTAAATGGTGATGAAAATCCACTACTAAAACTAGAACCTCCATGTTGATTATTCATTCATTAATATATATTATACAAATATATATTAATCCATACAATTTATTTTATATATTTAAGGTCCTCCACCCGTTTTATCGTTATATGTTAAATTAATTGATTTTAGGTGTTTGAAATTAGTATATAACGAAGAATCAGCAACATATTTTGTATTCCCCCCTTTTAATTTAACATCAGACGGAGTTGCTCCTTGCGTTACATTATCACAATCGCCGTTTGATACTGAATCCGCATTATTCGCTCTTAATACACTCGAATTTACCGCATTTACTTGATTTGATCCACCACATCGTAAATGTCTGCGACTAAGAGGATCGCCTAGATTATATGCATTGCGAAATGGACCGCAAGAGGCGCTGATTGTTTTTGTATCCGAAACTTTAATTTTGTTCGTTTTAAATGCTTTTCTTAGTTTTTTTCTATTCAATGCAACTTCTCCTCCTTTCATTGTATTACCAAATGCAGTTTCAAATTTGCCGGGACGTCCTCCTCCTAAAGAACTAACGCTTCCTTTTTCGTAACCTGACATGATTATATAATATTATATATTATTATATTTTTCAATTAAAATTAATCCAATGCATATTAAAATTGTACCAAATATTTGTATATTATTAAGTTCTTTGTTATATATTAAATAATTCAATATTGTATAAATAACAATAGGTAATGCGTAGACTATACAGAAAGTAATTTGCTTATTATTTGTTTTATAAAGACTAAACAAAAATAAGAATGTTGCGATCGCTCCTAAAAAAGAGGTTATAAAAATTAAAATTTTGTCTTTTATTTTTATGTCAATAGACAAAAAAGATTGTTTGAAAAAGAATAAAAATATTATAATACCAGTAAACAAATGAATAAATTGTTTAATTATAAACACAATATGAATATTAGTATTTTTTACCAATATAGTGTCAATCATTCCAGTAATACCATAAATAATTGCAGATACTATGCTATAATATAACATAATTCTTCTATAATAGTAATAAATATATTTAAAAAAATTGAAATAATTGATCTATTATGAAATATTGTTATGGATCAAAACAAATGTATAATAATTGAAGAAGGTATTAAATATATTAATAATAAATATGGTAATTTAACGATAGATAATTGTTTTTTGTCTTTATATGAAAAAAATATTCAGTCAAAAACTGTTTTGTCTATTGGTTTGATTTGTTTAATTTTACTAGAGTATCATAAAGAAAGTTTTCAAACAGTTGAGATAGAATTAATAAAAAATTCTATAATGAAGCAAATAATGGATAACATTTAATCTTCTATATAATCAAATATTTCATCACATTCATTATGAAAGTTTGAATCATATGATGAATTTGATTCTTCTATGTGAATATTAATTTGATTAAAAAAGATATTTATTTTTTCTAAAAAATTATTGAGTACATTATTATGAAATTTATGATATACGTTAATATATTTTTTATACAAATTGTTAGTATTATAGAGTTCTTCATTCATATGTTGTTGATTAATAATGTAATTGTCAATATTGATACCAGAATATAAATTTGTTTGATTTTGTTTTATAGTTTCTTCATTTGTTTGCCAAAAATCTTCTACAATTTTAATAATATGAATTACATCTTGGTGTATATTATTAATAATATCAAAATCATATGGTTTATATACATCTAAATCTTTGTAAATAGGATAAGCTTTTTTTTGAAATTCTTTGATAGAATTATATTGACTAGGTGTTAATTTGTCTTCTAAATATGATTTCATTAACATAAATAATTTATAATAATCGCCATATATGCGATTATTTATGTAATTGTACATTTGTAATATATTTGTGTATTCTAGCTCAATGAGCTTATTTTGAAAATGTACTGAATCTAATCCAAAATAATGTTTTGACTCTTTTTGTATAAATTCTATATAATTCTCTTTTATAGTGTTTTTTATTTTTTCAATTTGTTCAATTTTTACTTTAACATTTGAGCGAATGTCTAAGATTAGTTCAAATCCACATTCGATTTCACTCTCTATTTTTTTGTCCATTAAATATAATAATGGATGAGAAAAAAGAAATAGTAGAAGTAGAATCTAGTTGGAGCCCTGGTCATGAAAAAATACTTATAGACTGGGCCGACAAAGCAATGTGTTATAGGTGGTTGCACGCGAGAAGTCATCAAAAGTTTTCAAAAGTAAACACTTATTTTACAATTCCAGTTATTATTATGAGTACATTAACTGGAACAGCTAATTTTGCACAAGATCGTGTACCCGAAGATTATCGTGGATATTATTCTATGGGTGTCGGTTTTGTGAATATTTTAGCAGGTATTATTACAACAATCCAACAATTTTTAAAAATTTCGGAATTAAATGAGGCTCACCGCGTAAGTTCAATACATTGGGATAAATTTTATCGTAAAATAAAAATAGAATTGGCCAAACCTCATTGTGAAAGACAAAATGTGATTAATTTTTTAAAATTATGCACAGAAGAATTTGATAGATTAATGGAAACCAGCCCTATTATAGAAAAATCAATTATACTATTATTTCAAACGACTTTTAGCAACAAAAAAATGACTATAAGTCAAAAAGAGGCATTTAAAAAGCTTAAAAAGCCCGAGATATGCGATTCACTTGAATCCGTAGAATTGTCTATTTATGTCCCAGATAAAACTAAATCAATAAAAGATGAATATAAAAATCTTTTGAATGAAGTTGTTGTCAATATATCAAGTGCAGCTACAGACACTAGTATTGCTATGAAAAATGATGTTATTTCTAAATTTGTAAATTTATTTGAAACCGAGATGCTTAGAAAACCAACATTAGACGAATTAGAATCTAATTTAATATCTGATGAAACTAAAATTACTAAAGAAGACATACATAATTATTGGAATGAAACTATTTCTAAACCATCCGCCGATATAACAAATGGAAATGATACAACAGACACTAATATAGAAATTGCTACATTGTAATTTATTTAAAATTGATATTTATATAAAAACAATAAATATTAATATATATCTTATTATGTTGGCAATTTCGAACACACATGACCGCGATGATCATATAGAGTTTTATGAAAAAACACACGTTTATACTGTAAAAAAGAAACGAGGATATAAATCAATCACAACTATTGTTCATAATGGTTTTGAAAAATTTAATTCTGACAAAATTATAGATAAAATGATGGCCTCTCCTAACTGGGAATCAAGCAAATATTACGGAATGACCAAAGCAGAAATAAAGAAACAATGGAAAGATAATGGATCCGAAGCGGCCAAACTTGGGACAACAATGCATTATCTATTTGAATATCATTATAATGATATGTATAATACTGAATTATCACAACATCCGCAATTCTTTCAAGATTTTATGAATAATCATGATTATAGTGAAACTACTGAATATAAGTATTTTAAAAATTTTATAGAAGATCATCCAGATTTGGTTCCATATCGCACAGAGTGGCCAGTATATGATGAAACAAAAAAAATAGCGGGCTCTATTGATATGGTTTTTATAAATGAAGACGGAACATTAAGTATTTATGATTGGAAGCGAGTTAAAAAGATTGAGAGATTCAATAATTACAACAAAACTTGTATTGTAGACGGAATGAGTCATATTCCAGATGGAAATTATTGGCATTATTCTTTACAGTTAAATTTATACAAAATGATATTAGAAACTAATTATGGGTTTACTATAAAAGATATACATTTGGTTGTAATTCATCCAGAAAATGAAATAGAAAATTATGAAAAAATTAAACTACCATTTATTCCTGAAAAAGATCTAAACAAAATAATTAATTACAGCAAATCAAAACTATTTTAAATAATTGATAACAAAAATATTTTATAAAACACATTGTCATAAAATATTTATTAATTACTACCTTTAATTAACCATGAACTCGATTGTATTTTTTCACCAAACCCATCTCTTAATTCAATTCCTCTTTTATTACATATTTCAGTTTCAGGTATAGTATTATTATTTTGATCTCCTCCATTGCAAAAGTAATCGGGTTTAGGTTCTATATTTTCAAGAGTTTTGCACACTGTTCGATCTTCATCTATTGATTTAACCACAATATCAACGCAACGAAACTCTTCAATTATTTTTATTCTTTCTTCTAAAGGCATAAATGATTTTCCTTTTTTAAGTTTTGCCTGTATATCATTATTAACAATTACCATCAATTTGTCTCCAATTTTTTTAGACATTTTAAAGTATTCAAGATGACCAACATGAATTGGATCAAAATAACCACTTACACAAACAATTTTTTCCATATATATTAATATATTTTTTTTATATTACATATAAATAATTAAATAATACTTCCTCATGAACCAGTTGAACCAAAGCCATCTGCCCCTCTAGGCGTTGAACTAAGCTCACTATCATCATTTAGAATAACAATTTTGAACGGACTCAAAATTGGATTACAAATTTGAAATAAGCGCTGATGTTTATCAAGCTTTGTTTCTTCATGGTCAAAACTATAAACCACATCAATCATAGCTCCCAAACTTCCGCGATACCCACTGTCGATAATACCAACATTATTTGCTAGACGAAATTTGGTTTTAGAAATACTCGACCTGGGATACAAATAAAACGCACTAGGCAAATTAGTACCATTCACATTATTTACCATTTCACATTTAATTCCTAAATCAACTTTGTTTACATTTGTAGGACTCAACATCATTTCTTTTGGATTATATACATCAAACCCACTATCAGGGAAATGATTATGATAAATATTATCATTATGCTTCATTGCCGCGGATTGATATATTTCTTTCAAATCACTGTTTTCAACATTAATATATAAAGTATATTCTGGATTTACAAGTCGTTGACTATTAGGGGTCGCAGTAGATGCATCATGAAATAGATATGCCATATTAGTAATATTATATATTTGACTTTATATCTTTTCAATTTTATTTTAATCTTCTTTTTCATTAATTATAGAATTAGTCTCACTATCAGTTTTAATTCCAAGATCAGATTTTATTTCAGTTTCACAATATGGCTCAATCCCAAGAGCATAACCGATTTCATATTCATTTTTTTTTGAATAATATAATATAAATTTGATACAAAATATGGTATAAATAGAAAAAAATGTTACATGAAGCCAATAACTTACTATATTTATTTCTTTTTCATCGTTAATATAATTAGTTTCACCAATTATCGTGTGATTCATATTATATTATTTGCACTATTGAGTTTAAATAGTTTTATTATAATAGATAATATTTTCTTTTAATACCAACAATATTATTTTTAATTAGTATTTTAAAATACATTATATTCAGACAAATAAATAAAATAATAAGTCCGATTGTTCGCGCTCTATTATATTTATACATATTAGAAGGCATCATAAAATAATCTACAATATAATCCAGTATATATGAACATATAACAGAAGCAATAATAGAAATAAAAAATATTATATACAAATTTAATTTTATAATTTTTATAAACGCTTTTCCTACTTGAACGCTATTTATAAGAGAATAGTTATATTTGTAATAATAATAAAGTATAGACAAAGACAAAATAGAAATAACAAATTTAGATATAAACATAGGTATATTTGTAAAAATTTTAATTGGAAAAGACCATAATACAGACGCGGTTGATATTGGAGTTGTGGTTACTGTTAAAGCCCATATAAAAAATGCAACTTTAAACCCATATGTTATACCACTTTGAAATGCATAATAAATAAAAATAAATAAAAAAATAATAGATACAATATAAAATATATTCTTTTCTATATTGATAGAAGAATTTGAAATTTTATTCATATATAAATATAATATAAAAAAATATTAGAATATTTATTAGAGGTATTTTATTATAATGTATCATTTGGTGAATGTATTTACGTATTGTTTTTTATTTTTTTCACATTTAGATAGTTTTTTCCATAATTTTAATTTTATGATGTATTTTATATTAAATTATTTCAATTATCGTATATATCAGTTAACATCAAAAGAAAAAAAGAATTTATTATTTAAAACAATTAATAAATATAAGTATATATGTAATAAATATGATGAAAATAATGACCCAATTGGGTTGGTTATACATAAAAGTATTTTACCAACCTTTATTATTTTTTACAAAAAGTATCAACAGGAGCATTTGTCGATTATTTGTAAAAAAAGTTTTTATGATGAATTAGTGTTCGAGCCAAAAACGAAAGAAATTATTGATTTAGACGATGAATATATTCCATGTAAATCTAAATTTTTGAATAAATCAATTAAATATATAACTAAAAGTGGTGAATATGGATATTTTCAGTATGGTTCGCGTGATGTTAATTTATATGAAATTAGTAAAGATTATGAACCAATCGAATTTTATCGCAAACAGTCTTTATTATTTAAAGATATTATGCAATTTTATAAATCAAATCATTATTGTAAGGTTTATTTGAGCGGCGGTGCTGGTCAAGGCAAGACGTATTTTGGATATATAATGGCGCAAAAATTGAATTGTTATTTATGCGATGTGTATAAAGGAAATGAGCCTTCAAGTAATTTCAACGAAATATATTCACGAATAAAGGTATCCTCAGAAAAGCCAATTATATTGATGTTTGATGAGGTAGACGAAATGATAAATGATATTCATAACAATAACAAAGATAATCACAAAAGATATAGCAAAGAGATATATAATAAGACATCTTGGAATTCATTTATGGATAAGATGGAATATGGTATGTATCCATATGTAATATTATTAATGACGTCAAATAAAAAACGTAAAGAGATAGATAAATATGATGTATCGTATTTGCGAGATGGAAGGGTAAATATAATAAAAGAGTGGTGATAAAAGACTGGTAATAAATTAGAATCAGAATACTAATATATTATTATTAATTATAATGAAATATTTGATATATGAATTATTTAGTGGAGTGGGATTTTGTAATCAATTGTTTTCTTTAGAAACAGCAATATATTTGGCAAATATTTCTGATCGTAAATTAATTTTGTTAATTAAAAATCCATTATGTCATTGTGGTAAAGCATCATGGGATTATGGATATTTGTTAAATTTTTTTACAAATGAATTTTTAAATTATTTGCCAAATGGATTTGATGTATATTACAAAAATATACCAGAAAATATTAATTCTATAATTAAAGACAATAAATTGTGTAAACGTTTTGTATATTCATATAGATTTTCGCACTCTGTATTTGTAGATAAACAATTAGATATTGACGAAAATAAAAATGATATTGAAGAGTTTTGTAATTCTAGAATAAAACAAAATTTAGGATTTGAAGAAAATGATAATTATGAATATTTTTATGTACATCAAAGCAATGCGTCGCGATGTTTTTACAATTTTTATACAACGCCTAACAATTACAAATTAATGTTAGATATATGTAAATCTTTAAAATTTAAAGATGTATATTATCATATAGCGAATCATATATATGATACTCTTAAAGATAATAAAAACGCATACAATATATTTATGCATTTTAGATTTGGGGATTTTCATAAAGACAGTAAATTTATTACAAGGTTTAATAATATAATTCTTAATAATATTGCCTTATATTTAGACGGCCATAAAACAAATTTAATAAAACCAAAAGTGTATATATTATGCGATAATAAAAATAATCCTAATCTTTTTAAAAGTATAAGTAAATATAACATTATTTTAATTGATACGATTTCAAATAAATATTTTGATTCATATTTTGCTGAAAATAAAATGTTATTTTATGATGTTCACGAAGTGAAAAATAACTCTGTTAGTTATGCAATAATAGATATGTTATTATCCGTAAATTCTGATGAATTTATTGGAACGACTAGTAGTACATTTTCTAATTATATTCAATTTTTGAGATATATTAATAATAAATCATATGATAAATATTCGAATATTGATAATGGAAATTTTTGTAAATTTACAATTAAAAATGAATCAGAATATGATTGGATTAAATATAATTATAATGGAGGACATGTGATATCTTGGCACGCATTTTGGAATATAAAATCTATTACAAATAAATCAAAAACGTTAATGACTATTCGTGGTAAAACAGACGGATTTGGTTCACAATTACAAGCTATGTTTTCGTTAATTGCGTATTGTAATTATAAAGGTTATAAATATATTCATACTCCAATGTATCAAATGCATCATAATGATGAAAATATTGATAATTTTTCTACTTATATGAATGATTTTATTAATATAGAGAATAATTTTACTGCTATTGACCAGTTGTCAAATTATGAAAAATCTATAGTGCATAATATGAAGGAGGGTCCTTTTGTCCATGGATCATATTGTCCAGAATATTTTTATAATAATTATGTATTATCGTTATTTAGAGAAATGTATTTTTCACAAAAAAAACCTGAATTATCTTATGATCCCAGTTATAATAATATTGCTTTGCATATTAGGAGAGGCGATGTAAATATAAATAAATATCCTTCTAGATATACATCTAATGAAGAATATATAGAGTTATTGAAGAAAATTGATCTAGACAATAGTGTCATTCATATTTTTTCTGAGGGAGATGAAGAACATTTTCAGACTATAGTTACTGCATTTCCAAATAATAAAGTTGTTATGCATATTAATGAAAATATTCAATCTACATTTCATCATCTTGTTATGTCAGATGTATTAATATTAGCAAAAAGTTCATTTGGTTATTGTGCGGGTTTACTAAACAATAATACAAAAATTGCCAATTTAATTACTAGATGGTGGCATAAACCATTAACTCATTGGAAAATAGTATAAAACTATAGAATAATTGAATTATATTTATAATCCATTAATTCAAAACATGAATAAAACCAATTTTATAGAAATTATTTAATGCAATTTATTTATATATTAAAATTATTATTATATATTACAATCAATGTATATAATAATACAAGTTAATGGCGGATTAGGTAATCAACTTTTTCAAATAGCAAATGCTTATCAATTATCTATCAAATATAAAAGACAATTATTCATATATGAAAAAAATGCATCAAATCGGGGAGTTTATTGGAAAAATATATTAAAATATTTTGAGAAAAATTTGATTTCAGAAAAAGAATTTTCACAATATAAAAAAAAAAGTAAAATATACAATTGGGCAATGCATAAATACGAATATAAAGAAATTATACTAGATCCTCAATATGAATATTATTGTATTGAAGGATATTATCAATCTTATAAATATTTTGATATAAATTTATTTGAGAAAACATTGAATTTCAATGACAATAATTTAGAAAATATAGAACCAAATCATATAATAGCACTTCATATTAGAAGAACAGATTATTTAAACAATAATTTTCATAAACCTTTGTCTTTAGATTATTATTATAATTCAATAAAAAAAATGAGAAGTGCTTTGAATTTACATGAAGATAATATAATTAAATTATATATTTTTTCAGATGATTTAAATTGGTGTAAATCAAATTTTAAATATAAAAATATAACTCCAAATTATGTAAATTTAAATACAGAAATAGATGAATTGTGCATGATGAGTAAATTTAAAAATATTATTATTGCAAATTCTAGTTTTAGTTGGTGGGCGTGTTATATACATAACCAAAATAATAAAAAAGTAATTTATTGTCCAAAAAATTGGTTTGTCGCTGGATGCCATTTAAATACAAAAGATTTACGACCAGAAAATTGGAATATTATAGATGATGATTTAACATTTCATGAAGATATAACATTATTTGATAAAAATGTCTTTAATGTTATCAGTTTAGGAACTTCATGTTGTATGGTTCAAAATATACACGATAATATATATAATAATTTAGGAGAACTATTTAGACAGCCTGAAAATGCTAGTAATTTTTTTGATTGGTTAATAGCTGATTTTAAAACAATTGTATTTGTGTTTGAAAATTTGATGTTCAAAGATGAAACATTTTTATGCGAAAGTAATTTTACTTTTGGTAATATTAATGTTACTTCAGAACAATTGCAAGGTGGTTGGTCAAATGCATACAAAAAAGTGGAATTTAAAGACAAACATATAGGATCAATGATTTATTTACATGATGTTAGAAAACACTGTGATGAAATACCAAAAGAATTTATAGACAAATATAAACGTAGATTTAACAGATTGTATAATAAAATAAAAAATCAGGATACAATCTACTTAATGCATTGTTTTGATTTCCAGTGGTTACCGCCGTATTTTCCGCTAGTTAGCGAAATTGAAAAAATATTTGAATATTGCAAAGTGATTAATCCGTTATGTAAAGTTAAATTATATTTATTTATACATCCTAGATATCATAATAATCCTGTTTTTGAAGATTATAAATTTATTGATAATCTAGAACTATGTTTTTTAAAAAACAAGGGATTTCATGCAGATTGGAAAGCAAATAATTTAACATTTGACGAATATTTATGTATTTAAATTATAGTGCATTTTCTATTAAATTTTTTATTCCATCTTCAAACTTTATTGTAATATTCCAACCTAATTTTTTTAATTTTTCATTACTAATATAGTATCTTTTGTCATTAAAAGGTCTATCTTCTATAAATTTTATATTTTCTTTAAAATTATTATCATTATACATATATTTATATATGATTTCAGCCAGGGAAATTATTGAATATTCCATATTTTTATCACAGCCTATATTATATATTTCCCCTATTAATCCCTTATCTAATATTACAATAAATGCATTTACAGTATCACAAACATGTAAAAATCCTCTGATACAAGAGCCATCGCCTTGTATAGTAATTTTATCTTTCTGCAATAACTGCTGAATAAATTTAGGTATAACCTTTTCAGGATATTGATTTGGACCATATACATTATTGCCTCTAGTAATAATAATGGGCATTTTGAAAGACTGAATATATGATTGTGCAATAGATTCGGCCGCAGCTTTTGATGCTGCATATGGATTTGTCGGACAAAGTAATGATTGTTCTGTTTTTTTATTTTCCTTTATATCTAACGTTGATTCACCATACACTTCATCTGTTGAAACATGAACTAATCTTGTAATTTTATTATATTTTCTACAACACTCTAATAGCGTATGTGTTCCTATTACATTATCTTGCGTATATTGTAATGAATCATTAAAAGAATTTTGAACATGAGATTGTGCCGCAAAATGAATTACTGTATCTATATTATAATATTCTAAAGTATGCGATACCAAATCTTCTGTACAGATATTTCCTTTAATTAATGAATATCTGTCACTATTACGTATTTTTTCACAAACATTTTTTTCATTTGCACAATAATATAAAGCATCAATATTAATTATATTTATATTGGGATATTTATCATAAAATATATTTATAAAATTTGACCCTATAAATCCACACCCTCCTGTAACTAATAAATTTTTTGTTTTTGATAAATAATTTTTATTCATCATATTAATATCTTTTTTGACATAATTCAATAACATTTCTCTTACTGAATCTTTTATATTTTTTACTTCAGGAAATAATTGTTTCAGTTTAGACGTATCTAAATAATTATTACTTCTTTCACTAGCTAATATCTTAGTTTGTTCTTCTATTGTAAAATTCTTCCATGTAAAATTTTTATCTACTATTTCTTTATACATTTCTAAAATCTCATTATGACTTATCAACCCAGGATTGGTTAAGTTAATAGTACCTGTTTCTTGCTGTTTCATCATTTTTAATACCAAAGGTAATAATTCCGGTAAAACTGTCATAGAATTTTTAATTGAACAAATTTTATCATAATTTGTTATTTTTGTTATGAAATTTCTAGGATTATCTATATTAGTGATAGGCATTCTAATACGCAAATTTAAACAACTATCTGAATTTAACATATTCATTAATAAATCTGTTGCGCCTTTTACAGTAGAATAACTGGAACCAAAAAAATTTGGCTGGTCGTCTTCAGTAAAACCGTTATTTTCATTTTCAAAAGGATGAATATCGTCATATTTAAAAATACAACCTGTTCCTAAATATGTATAATGTACATTATCATTATCCTTACTGTAATCTAGACAAGCTTTTGCGATTGTTAATGGAGCTAATAAATTATCTCTTATATTATCTTTTAATTTACCAGGTTTTTCTAGATAATCTATAGTGGAATAATTTACTCCATTGTAACAACCATGAGTTCTACCTATAAATGATATAACATGGGTAGGATTATAATTTGTTAATTCTGATAATACATTTTTGTAATTATCTGCTCGTAAAACAGAACTAACATATTGTATGTTATTTTTATCTAATATATCACAAAATTGAGAACCAATCCATCCTCTACTTCCGTAGACCAAAATTTTCATAATAAATAATATTAAAATACTTTTTTATATTATTTATTATGATGGATATATAATAGTTTTTAATTAAATAATATTTAATAATTTGTTTTTAATATAACATTTTTCTTTATTTACCAAATCATTGTTGATACTTGTATTTGTAACTTGATTTGCGTGATGTAAATTAATCATATATGGCATTTCATCATCTTTTGTATGTATAAAAATCGGGTCACTATATTTATCATAAAGCCTTTTATAAAACTCGCTATCCATATACCATTTTAATTTTTCATCAAATCGTTCTTTTACAGATGCGTCTATTGTTAAACAACTAGGGCAACCTATTTTGTTACATAATGCTATATCATGACTTAATTTAGGATGATGTAGATTATAAAAATCTTTATAATTTTTAGTATGTTTATAACTATGTACTAGCCATTTTTTATCAGGGGTTTCCTGCATTTTATTAACAATAATAGATATTGCACTTTCATTATATAAATAATCATCCATGAATAATATTTTAATATAATCACCTTTACAATGAGCAATCGCATTATTTGTATTTTGTGAACTATTGCCTTTATGGAGAGGATTATGAATATATGTTATTTTATATTTTTTATCATCATAATCTTCACATAATTCTTTAATTTTATTATCAGATGAATGATCAGATATTACAATTTCAATATTGTCATAATCTTGTTTAAGTATTTGATCTAAATTATGTTTTAATAATTCGTGGCCTTTACCGCCTGATTCGTATGTTGATATAGCAATAGATACTAATGGATTTTCTTGATTAACTACTTTTAGATTTTCGACAAAATTCTTATGATTTTTTATTATATTATAACAATTCACCGTATTTTTTAGAGTTTCATTTAAAGATAATATATTTGAATCTATTTTTGAATCTATTACTACATTATCATTTGAAGTTGTAAAAATATTTTTTAATGTACCATTTACTGATAAATTTTTCTTATAAATATACACATTATTTATTAAAAATAATTTATCTATAGCAACCTTCAAAAACCCATCTGCGGCTGCTCTGATTGGTAATAAATTTTCTGATAGTTTTTTCGCTGTATTATAAGTAACGCCATAACAACAAGCTTCTGAAACACCTGTTTTCATTTTCATAAAACTATTATTATATTTTTCAGGATTTGCCCTTGGAATTCTACTACTATTTGAAAAGTACATTAATTCCCAATTACTAGGAATATCTTCATATAATTTATTAAACAGATCATTTAAATTATCATTGAATACAAAATCATCTTCCAAAATCAGACATTTTTCGTAATTATTTTTTATTATATCTTTATAAACAAGACCATGTGAAAATGCACATGCTACTCTTCCCAAATAATTGCAAACATCATCATGTCCTCTTCCTCCACACCAGCACTTATCTCCTCTACTATTAATTATGCTTGTCTTACAATAATTATTTCCTCCATATGCTACTAATTCTTTATGTTTTAATTCTTCAATATCTATTTTATTTTTATTTATAGCATCTATTATTGTTACATTTTTTAAATTAAATTTTTTTACTTGGTCAATTATACTTTTTTTTCTATCAACTAATTCATTCAAATGTATTACATAAATTTGATCAAAATATTCATTAATATTTTTTTTACTTTGTAAATATTCAGGAATATGACTTCTTAATGGATAAACAAAATGAAATGTAAATACATTATCATTTGTGTTCAAATCATTATGGAATGATTGTAAATATGTCCAATCAAATTTATGAATATGTTTTTCATAAACTGGAAAAATTTTATTAATGAAACAACCTTGTTCATACGCAGGGGGATGGGACCACTTGCAGTCTGTTTTATAGTTATTATCTGAATCTTTATACCATACATTTTTATCATAACTACTCATCCAATCTTTTATTATATTTTTTCCTGTTTCATTGTTCAATACAAAAAATACTCCAGCATTAAATATACTTGTACCCCATCCTTTACGGTCACCACTCATAAAAAAACTTTTTTCTTTTGAAAATATATCATAATTATCTAGTTTTATTTTATCATCAAATATACAAGCATCAGTATCAAGCCATAAAACCCCTTTATATTTATTTGTTTGTAAATACTTATTAACTATAAAAACTTTTATCCACCATGGAGGTAAATCAAATTCTTCATTCATAAATATATATTCGTAATTATGTTTTTTACAATATTCGCTATTTATTTTTGATAAACTTTTATAATCATCATTCAAATCTCTATTATCATATTGTAAAATTAAATATTTAGATTCATTTTTAAATTTTAATTGATATGCAATAAAGCAATTAAGATCATCAATATCCTTTTGATTTTTATATGTATTAATATATTTATTACTAATTTCCCAGTATACATTATTTTTATTTAATGCCCCTGTTAATCCACTGTAACCGCCTATAGAAGGGACATAATGTTCAGCAGTAATAGCATACTTGAAATCTTGATCACAATTATTACTATTTAAAAGATAAATATTATTATTGTATTTTTTTAAAATATTGATCAATTTATTTAAAAAATCTTGCGTTTCATTGATATTTTTTTTAATACTTGCGCCATATAACAAAAATATATTGTCCAAATTTTTTAATATACTTTTATTTTCTTCTATAAATCTCTCATAATCGGTAATACTAACTACATCTGCCATATGCCAAGAAAACCAATCAAATAATCTTAAATGAAAAACCATTGAATTTTTTGGACATTCTCTATATTTCGAATTGAAACATATATTATAAAGTGTTTCATAATCTATATTAGATTTATCAACAAAATTTTCTTTATTTTTTGTTTTACAATAATTATCACCAAAACTATTTTTTGGTATTTCACGTACGTATTGAGGTAAGCATATTGTATCACCTGTTCTATAATTTAAAAAATCAATGTTATTATTATATTCATTGTAATAATTTGAAATACTTAATTTTATTTCTGTTTTAATAGTATTATTTGTTAAACTAAAAGGTAATTCTTCATTTGTATCATTTAATATTAATTTCCATTTTTGATTATCTGAATCTGCTTTTTTATTTACCCAAAGTTCTTTATTTTTATTTAATCTTATTTCTATAGCTTGATTATTTAAATGTTCTATTAATAAACCGTTTTTATCATATGACCATTTAGTTTCTTCATTATCAGTAAGTGTTAATTGATAAAATAGATTAAAATCTAAATATTTATTATTTGATATATTTATTATTTGGCTATATTCATCAAATTTCCAAAGTTGTGAATCATTATCTACAAAATCATTTAACGTAATAATATTATTATTACTTATTGTATAATAATCTAAATATTTATCAAAAGATAATGATTTTATCTTAAAAATTTTATTTTTGTATTTTTTTATCCATTCATCATTTTCTATTGTAGACATAGTTTCTTCATTCTCATTTACATCAACTTCAATCCATTTACCATTATCTGTATACATCCCATTTTGTAAATCTGCACCACTTTCCGCTGAATATATATTTTTTTCATTATATTTAATACAATACACAATAGAATAAAATGATAAATATCCAATAATTGCTGAAAATGTACCCTGTGTTATAATTACATGTTTACAAGTTGAGCCAAACTGGATTATATTTTTTAAATCATTATCTAATAATTCTATATTTGGATATTTTATTTTTAATTGTTTAATTATACTATGATTATTGTTATCAGTTGCAATATATATATTAGTTAGATCCAACTTAGATAAAATAGAATCAAAATAATTAAATCCTGGGTTCCATTTTTCTAGATCACCTAATCTAATATGAATAAAGCAATCATTATTATTTTTATAACGATCTTTATGAGGATTATTTTCTATAAAATTTTCCCTTGATTCAACAGTATTTAAATATTCAAAAGTCAATTTACTAAATTCAGATTTTTGAAAAAAACCCCATCGAGGTGTTTGAATACTATAATTTAAAATGCTTTCATTATATATGTCAAAGTAATTATTTTCATGTATTACTTTTCTGTCTAGATAATATTTTTCACCTATAAATAATTTTATACCAATATTTGAAATTATATCATAATGATCATAATCAACCAATAGATTATGTTTTTTTGCAATAATATTTATTACAATATTGCGAAAAATCATATTACCTAGGCGACCTAAACTATTTTTAGTTGTAGATGCTATTCCTTTTTCAGTTCCATCAAATTTATATCCATCTAATATATATATATCAGACCAATTTTGTGGAAAACCATTTTCAACACGATGTGCAAAATAATCTTCAACACTTTCAAATTTTACATCTTTTTTTACCTTATTTGCATATTTAGACCAATATACATTATTATCAACGTGAGACGTTTTAAAATAAATACCTTTATTTATTTGTAATTCTACCTCTTTTTCAGTTTTTAATTCTACCTCTTCTTGTTCAGTTCCATCTAATGTACGTATTTGAGACCAATTTTGAGGGAAACCATTTTCAGCCCGATGCGTATAGTATTCATTTTCATCTTTAAATTGTACATCGTTCTTTATGATATCCGAGCTTTTAGACCAATATATATTACCACTGTTAGAAGTTTTCCAATAAACTCCTTTTTTACTTTCTGATTCAGAAGGTACACTAGATATTTCAATCTCATCATGGATGGTAGATTTTACTCCTTCCTCAATTTCATCAATTCCATCTAATGTATGTATTTGAGACCAATTTTGAGGAAACCCATTTTCAACCCGATGAATATAATATTCACCTTCATTTTTAAAGTCAACGTCTTGTTTAATATTGGTACTACTATTAGACCAATATATACTAGAACTATTTGATTTTTTCCAATAACATCCCTTATTTTTATTCAATTTTTTTATAATATTTTCATGAAAATCCGTTAATCTATATTGTTTACCTATAAATTGATGTGCATTTGGGAACTGAATGTCACTATCATATATACGTCTTCCGCCATTTGATATATGTGACATAACATCATTTTTTAACAAACTCCATAATTTATCATTTAAAAATATTTGATCAACATTGTATGGTCGTTCTTTGTAATATTTATATAAATTACTGATAATATCAGTTATTTTTTCAAATTTATATTTAGAATGAAAACTTTTATTGTTTACACCAAACAATCCTCCCATTATTGGATTAAAATGACATCTATGATCGCGAATACAATGAAGAGTTTTACCAGATTGAGACCACTCTTTTACAATGTTTGCTTCTCTTTCACTTAAACGAGAATCTGCGTCTCTTGATATCCAACATTCTACATTTTCATCGTCTAAAGGAAACCATCTCCAAAACATACCCTCCCAATTCATTTTATTCAATCCAATGTTTTTACATAGAATACAATTTGCTTTCATTTTTTTGTATTCTTCTATATATTTTTCAGGAACCGTGTCGTTGTAATAAATTCTTATTTCCCACTCCGGAAAAAATTTATTACCTAATAAAATGTTTTCTTTCATTCCTATTATATAAGTTGCATTGCGGCCATACAAACAGAAACTTAAAACATTAATCATTATTATATTATAAAATAATATAATATAATATAATAATTATATTGTACGCGTTTTTAATAATTTTGACCTCCCCCGTGCAATGAATCCCAATACAAAAGTGGGTCATCTATATATATTAAATCACTATGTTCAATAACTCTGTTCCAATAATCATAATCAGGTGCCCATAATTGATTACTGAAATATCCTACTTTGTCTATTATACTTTTATGTATAACAACGCTTGAAGCAATACAACAATTATGAGTATTCATAAATTCTTTTGTCCATATTAATGGAAATCCGTCTTTCATTAATTGACCTTTATTGTTTCTATTAAAAATATTTTTAATTGTATTTTGATACTTTTCTTTATTATAAATAATATATTTTTTGGTTTCATCGTATACTCCTTGTCCAAAATATGCATCTGTACAACTAATTAAACATTTAGATGTTTCCATTGCATCTATTTGCTTTTCTAATTTATTGGGAAGCCAATAATCATCATCGTCTATAAATGCTATATATTCCCCGCTTGCAATTTTCATACCCTGACTTCTTTGATAACCGCCAGGCGAAGCATGTCCAAATCGGGCTTTAGAATTTTTGTCTAAATTAATTACTATACAATTTTCAAATTTATAATTATAATATTCATTTTGCGAAGAACCATCATTCACTATTATAATTTCAATATTTTTGTAAGTTTGATTTTTAACACTTTGAATTGCATTTAATAAATACTTGAATCTATTATATGTTGGTATAATAACAGTAACTAATTTACTCATATTTGTAATAATATTTTATAATAACAAAAGTTCTTTAAATTATTAATTATATTGAACAATAATGTAATAATAATACATTGTAATAGTCGCCTTCTAATGCCTCTCTAAAATGAATATGATCTGTTCCCTGAAACAACATCAAACCGCCTGAATCACAATCAACAGGAATACATTCTTCTTTTGGGGGTGTAAAGTCGTATCGCCCTTTGAATTTTACTGGCTGTGTCTCTTTATGAAGATAAATAGGCCAATTTAGACCTTCAGGTTTATCAATTATAAATGAAACTGTATATTCGCAATCAGGCCTATCAGTATGTGCAGGTAAATCAGAACCTTTTATATAAGCCGATAAATAAGTATAACTAGGATGTAATCGTTTTCCTACAATTTTTTCAATTAACGGTAAGCATTCATAATGTAAAAATCTTGACATAGGTTCGTTATGGGCTTTATATCGTTTTGATTGATTATCTCCCAATACCCATATATTTTTATTAATTGTTTCTTTATAATATTCTTTTAATAAATCCAATAATGTTGAATCTAATACATTATTAACTACTTGTAATGATACTACCGGATCCAAAATATATTCTTTTTCAAGATTTTCTTGTGTTAGAGCATTGGTTTCACTTCTAATATTATTATATTTTTTAATGTAATTTTTAAATCTATTGAGATTTCCTTTAAAATGATATTTGAAACTATTTAATCCACCCCAACAATTTGTTATTTCGTCATTTTGAAATTTTTCAAAAACTTTATTTAAAGTCTCTGAATAATTTTCTATTACTTTTTCCTCATGGACAACCTCAGAGGGTTGTGGTTCAATTTCGATAATATTATTACTGGGATCTATAAATGACTTCCCATCTTTATCTTTACATCTTATATATATAGTTGCCAAATATCCTGTATTTTTATTACATATAATAGATTTCGGTAATTGAGGATCTCTAGTAATATTATCATCTAATAAATTCTTGTAGAAAAAAAAATCTCCTTTATTAAAATTAAAGGTTGTTGATTCCAACCTCGGAAAAGTAAATTCCAAATTATCTGTTAAAAACAACGACATTGACATATATCTTTGATTGAAATTTGAGTCATTCAATCTAAATGCATTAAAATGATTATTATGTAATACATTTTCTTTATATTCGACAATATTTATATTTTCATAAAAATTACTATCAATTTTAACAGTTGATTCAATTTTTTTAACTAAATCCGGAATTTCTGTCAAACTTACCCAACCATCTCTTCTTTCATTATTATTAAAATTACATTTTTCTAAAATTTGATCACATACATTTTCATTTATATATGATTGTTCTTTGTACATATGTTTTGATGGATGTAATTGTATTACATTTTTAGGTAAAGTTTCTGTATTATCAATTATCATTGGGACGGATATATTAGCTTTAACCGAATCTTCAAACTTTTTATAATAATCAGGATTAAAATCTTTATATAACATTCTATGATTACATTCTCTAAACCACAAATTGAATGCATATTTTTCGCCTTCTACTACTGGAGTCCCCGCGTGCTCGGATAATTCATGTCTATCATGATTTGTGTCACTTACAGTATTCTGAAATACTAATAATTTTCCTTTTTTGGGAGGTATGGTAACATTAAGTTTAGTCATTTTTGTACCTCCACCAGAATTAACATTATTTAAATAACATAATGCAGTTTTTATTCTAGATCCTCCATATTTCATACATCTTATTGATTTTTCTGAACCATCATGTACCCAACTGTCATAATGTTGTCTGTATTCTTGATTTGTATTATAATATATAACTTGAAATGCTTCTGCATTTTCAAGTGGCATATTTACAATTTTTGCAATTTTTTCACCTACTTTTTTTGTAATTTCATCATGATCGTGATCTATCCAAGTATTAGACCCAGTTCTTCCAGCCGAGGCGACACCATTCTTATCATCACTTACTAATGCTCGCTTGAGGAGTGGTTTAGATATATTTATAAAATGTTCACAATCTTCATCTGTGATAAAATCATCATATGTAGCTACATATGGATCTTCACAATATACTTTTACACTTTCATTCATATTAATATAAAAATATAATATTTTTTTTTTATATTAATTTAAAATTGATTAATATAATTTAATAAATTAAAGTAATAAAAATGAATCCTTTATGCGAAAGGGAGATATTGAATGAAATGAAAGGATTAAAAGATATTATATTAAGAAAAAATAATACTATAGATATGAGATACAAAGAAAATATAAAATTATTTTCAAGAAAATATAAAGAAAAAGTTTTATTAGAAAATCGTAAGCATAATGTAGTAATAAATAATAATAAATCTACTAATTACCGAGATGAAATTATAAATTTGACTGAAAACGAAATAATGGAGTTTAGAAATAAAATTGAAGTGTAGGTGACACTGATAATGAATATATTCTAAAGTAAAAATGGCACAACAAGAAGATCAATGCTGTCCAATTTGTTGCGAAGATTACAATAAAACAACTAAATCAGAAATTACTTGTGAATTTAGCAATTGTGGCTTTACTGCATGTAAAAGTTGTGTTCGGCGATATTTATTAGATATTAAGAATGACCCGCATTGTATGAATTGTAAGAAAATGTGGGGGCAGCATTTTCTTGTTATGAATTTGAACCGTAGTTTTGTAACACAAGAATATAAAAATAAACGAAAGCAATTGTTGTTAGAAAAGGAGATGAGTAAAATGCCAGGAACAATGGAACTAGTAGAAAGAATTCGAGAAATTGATACACAAAATATTGAAATCAATAAAATTAATGCTGAAATTGAATTACTTCAAAGTCAAATTACAAAACTTACAAAAACAAAAAATGAACATAAGATGAATATTCACAAAATAAATCATGGAGAGCAAAAAGAAAGAAAACAGTTTATAATGCCTTGTCCCGGAGAAAAGTGTCGCGGATTCTTATCCTGTCAATATAAATGCGAAATTTGTAAATTACATACTTGCCCAAAATGTTTAGTTATTATTGGCCCTAATAAAAATGATCCTCATGTTTGCAATGAAGATATGGTAAAATCGGCGGAATTAATTAGAAAAGAGACAAAACCTTGTCCGTCTTGCGGTACAAGAATATATAAAATTTCTGGGTGTAATCAGATGTGGTGTACTCATTGTCATGTTGCATTTAGTTGGAATAGTGGCCAAATAGACAATGGGTTAGTTCATAACCCACACTTTTATGAGTATCAAAAAAATGCAAATAATGGCGATGTTCTTAGAAATCCGGGGGATATAGTGTGTGGCGGATTATGTAATATGTATACTCTTCGTAATTTTATAAGAAATACAATTCAAAATGATAAAAATGTTCATTCATATTGTGAAGCTCTTAAAAATAATGAATTAAATATTTTAAATTTTGGAAATATAAATCCAGTTACAACTGAAGATGTATATAATACAATTATAAATAATTTATATATGTTGCATAGGTTCAGTGGTCATGTTAGTAGGATTGTTTTGTATGATTTGCGAGAAACCGCAAGAGATGGAGATATTACAGAAATGGTTCGCGTAGATTATATTTTGCAAAAAAAGACAAAAGAGCAATTATCTACAATTGTTTATCAAAAAGATTATAAGCGTCAAAAAACAAATGAAATTTTACATATTTATGAATTGCTTAACGTAGCATTGATAGATTTCTTTAGAAAATTATTGAATATCAAATTAAAGAGCGTAGAACTGTTTGACAGTATTATGGATATTATCAGACAGTTTATTAATTTGAAAGATTATTGTAATAGTCAATTGAAGACAATTAGTATATCTTATAATCAGGCAGTTCCGGCTATTATATACAGAAATAATAGCTGGGATGTTAAAAGTTTTAGATTTGAAGGATATTCTCAAGAAAAACAAAATATGAAAAAAAAAAGAGATTTACTTGCTGCTGCGGAAGAATAAATCAATATAAAATCTGTAATATTTTATATTTACACCTATAAATATTTGAAATACTGGTTTGAATTAATAATATTGTCATTATAAACATCGTATTTTATATTACAATTAATAATCAATGGTTCTATTTTAGTTGAACCTATAAAATCATAATTAAAATATTTTAATTCTCTATGACATTTTTTATTTACAAGTTCTATCATTTCTTCATCATAATAATCTTTATAAGATGTTTTTTTGAGGACACTATTATTTAGAAAATTATTTTCTATCGGATGCTTTAATTTTTTATTTAACATTTTTTTGGCTTCACTTAAATATTCATACTTTATTATAATATCCACAACACAATTATGATTTATATCAAATAACTGACTAAATAAAAATTTCTGGAATTGGGGTTGATGCCATTTAAAACTGGGATTACAATATGCGGTTATAAATTCTTTAAATGTTTTAAATTGGTGAGTATAATTAACAGCTCCCCAACCACTATGACAATATTCACCATTGGGGTTTAGTTTATCACCATGATGGTAATATGAACATAGTAAATCAAATGGATTTCTTATAATAGTGATTTTTGTATTTGGAGTTTTGGGATATTCATAAATTGACCAATAATATGTTTTATGATCATGATACCCTTTTTTATCAGCTGGCGTTCTATATATATAAGGCACGTTAAACCCATGACTTAATCCAATTATCTGTTTAGATGTAAAACTAGTACCACTTGTTTTTGGTATATGTATAAAATATACATGTTCATTAATTTGGATGTTGGGAGGGGAAAAACGAAGGAAAGAGGCGGAGGCGCGCAGTATGGACTTAGTGCACAATAATGAAAGAATGCCGTCATGCAAATTCTTAGCCTTAACCGTTAACCATTTTAACCATGACCCTAACCCTAACTCTAATTTTAATCCTAATTTTACCCCTAATCCTAATCCTAACCCTAATCCTAACCCTAATCCTGGACCTAAACATAGATCGCCGACAGCGTGACAAAGTTTTTGGATGCTATAACTAGTCATATCTATATATAAATAAAAAATAAAAATATTAGTTAATTTTTTTAATTTATTATTATAAATATAATATGACTGAAATAAATATTAAAGTTGTTGTTTGGGTTTTGGTAATATTATTGATTATTGATGCAATATATATCACAATATTTAGTAATTATTTTATTAAATTATTTGAAAGTGTTCAAAAAACTCCATTTAAATTTAGATATGAAAGCGGAATAATGACTTATTTTTTAATGACATTTACAGTTTATTATTTTGGATTTGTTAAAAACTTTTCAAATTTAGATATGTTTATATTAGGAGCATGTGTATATGGAACATATGATTTAACAAATTATAGTACTTTTAAAAATTGGAGTTTATCAATGGTGATATTAGATATAATTTGGGGAGGCGTGTTATATTTTTTAACTGCGTATATTATAAAAAAATTGATATTGTAATTTTAACACACTTGTATATTAATTATGGAGTTTCCTGATGAACTATGGAAATCAATCATGAGTTATTTTCACAGTAGTTATAAAAAACCATCGCATTATATTGGTATAATGAATTATCCTAGTTTTTATAGAAGACGATGTATTAATTTATATTGGTCAAGTAATAATTCATCATTGAAACAAATTGTATGGAACCCTACTCCAGGAATATTTGATTCGTTTTATATTTGGATAGTATTAGACAATTGGGTTTTCTGGGAATTTGATGATATTAATATTTTACAACCTAAATTAACTTTAAATAGAAAAGTTGCATCAGGAAAAGTTTTAGAAGATTTCAAGCAAATTTGGCAAGAATATGCTCAAAATGGTAATCCCGGCAATTTAATATCTAGAATTAAATATTAATTTAAATAATTTAAATACAAAATGATAATAGTAGTAAATGAAATCTGCTGGCAGTTCTTTGTTATATCGTATTATTCCGTTAAGAGTCTTGAGAAGAACTCAGGGCGTCAAATTTGATGAAATGGTTCCATCAGACATTCCAAAAATAGATGGTATAGATCGTGTCATTCACGGTCCAAATAGTATTTCTCCTGGCCCTGTAGAAGATTCAACGCCTCCTGTGAATCGTCCTTGGTATATGCACCCAGGACAAGATGACAATTTAATGGTGTTACAAGGTACAAGATATGTTGATATATATGATCCAACAAATAAAGCTAAAGCGTCATTTATAATTACTCCTGACAAGATATATAAAAATGATAAATTGTATTATGATGGCTCGGCGATGATTGTGTGGCCGGCTGGAATTTTTCATCGTATTATAAGTGGCGAAGAAGGTAGCATTAGTATTAATTTTTCAACTAGAACAAATAAATTTGATTTAAAAGATAATTTCAATATATATAATTTGTGTACAAATTCAGGCGAATATCATTTAATACGAGATGGATCAGAAGATCAGCCGAGTATTGAATATACATATCCGAATGATAAAATTAAAGAATTATTTAAACAATCTTAATATATATTATATTAAAATGAATGATGATGAAAAAAAAATATTAAAAATGGCAAATAATAATAATTTTAGCGATAGTGAGAACAGTGACAGGGAGAGTAGCTATAGTGAGAATTATGAGAGTGAAAGCGATCAGGGTAGTTATAGTGATCATAGTATTATAGAACAAGAAACTGCTATAGAAAATAATAAAATTGAGAATAATAATGAAATTGAGAAGGAAGTTTCAAAAAAAAAAATAATATTAAATAAAAAAATAATAAAATTAAATATGGATAAAATATGTAAATCTCCAGATGAAGATAAATATGATGATTGGATTACAATAGATTTATCAGATAGCGATAAACCATAAAATAATTAATTATTCAATTACAATTCAATTAAACCGATGAAGTGATTAACCTAGGGACAACATTCATAGCCATAAGTTCTTGCAGTAATAATTTGAAGCTGTATGGTATTTTAATATATGAAAAGTCACATTTGTTTTCACAAATATTGCATTTATGTATTTTTTCTTTACTGTTATATGGAGAAATAATGCCACAATGATTGCAAATATATAATGAATATTTATCAGATGCTTCATAAATTCTGTCTTTAGTGAATAAAGATGATCCGTGAGATATCATACAATCTCGTTCCATTTCTCCAAATCGCAACCCGCCATCACGACTACGACCTTCAGGAGGTTGTCGCGTGAAATTAACCATAGGCCCAATGCATCGGCTATGTTGTTTGTCAGTAACCATATGTTTAAGTCGTTGATAGTAGGCTGGTCCTATAAATACGGAAGTTTGTATTTGTTCTCCAGTTTTACCATCGTACAAAATTTCATTACCTTTAGATTCATAATTATGTTCTTGTAATTTATTACATATATTATTTAAATTTATATTTCCAAAACTGGTGCCATCTCCATATAATCCTAATTCTAGTAATACTTTACCTAAAAGCGTTTCTTTTAATTGAGCGATTGTCATTCTGGATGGAATTGCGTGAGGATTTATGATGATGTCGGGTCTCATACCATTTTTAGTAAAAGGCATGTCTTCTTCTTTAATAATATGCCCAATTGTACCTTTTTGTCCATGACGGGAGCTAAATTTATCACCGATAGTGGGGATTCTAGTGGCTCTAATTTTAATTTTGCAGAAAATATATCCGTCGCCGTTTCTATTTATATAATTTTTATCTATGTAACATTCTTCATTTGTTTTGTAAGATTTGCTGTGATCTTCGTATTTTTTATTTTGATTTTCGTCATTTTTACTATTTTTAATTGTAATCACTTTTCCCATAATAATATCTTTATCTTCGATAAGTTCATTTTCATCAATCAATCCATTAGAATTTAATTTATTGTAATTACCAAATTTAATATTTTTTGTATTTAATGTATTTGGTTTGATACGTAATTCTTCTTCACCATTAACTTTCTTATCTTCATCTTTTTCAGTATGATAAATTGTAGCATGAAATAATCCGCGTTTAATTGATCCTTCATTTACTAAAATACTATCTTCTTGATTAAATCCTGTGTGTGTCATAATAGCCACAATTGCTTGATTTCCGGATGATAACTTATTAATTTTCAACATATCCATAATTCTTGTTTCAACAAGAGGTTTTGCCGGATAATTTAAAATGTAAGCTGTTTTATCCATTCGTTCTTTGAAATTAGAAGCATAAATACCTATTGCTTGTTTACCCATAGCACATTGATATGTGTTTCTTGGAGATTGATTATTTTCTGGAAAAGGAATGCATGAAGCTAATACTCCAAAAATAGTACTGGGATGAATTTCACAATGAGTATAATTATATGATTTATTATTGATACTATTTAAATCCATAGAAATCATTGAATTTTTTTGTTCTTCATTGTCTATATATTCAATGACAGACTCTTTTAATTTCAAAGAAAGTATTAAATCAGTCCATTCTAACTTCGTGTTTTTAATGTCATTACGAATAATATGATTTATAAGAAGTTTGTTATTTTTGACTTTATATAAAGGACGAACTAATCTACCAGAATCATTAATTATATATATAATTTTATTAATGTAATCAAATGATATTGATGTATAAATATGAATAATTCCTTTATATTTTTGTATTTTTAACATATTATATATATTGATTGGATCATCAGTTACCCCAATCCATCTTCCATTTAAAATAATTTTCACTTTATTATAAAAATCTTCTTGTGTTTTATCTTCATCATTTATATTTGTTATTTCATTGATAATATAATCATAAATGCAATTAGAATCACTATAATTTGTAATACAAGTCATATAAGACAAATTTTTTACAATACCTACAGATTGGCCTTCTGGGGTTTCTGCTGGACATAAAAATCCATAACTACTTCCGTGTAATTTTCTAGGTTCAACCAGTTTCCCACTTTTGTCTATGGGTGTATTTACACGTCTTAAATGACTCAATGTCGACGTATATGTCATTCTATTTAATACTTGAGCAACACCAACTTTATTTGAATTTAACTGTTTAATTCCAAAATCACCTGTAGATAATGCTCGTTTAAGACCATTTTCAATTGTAGATGATTTTACTATTTTATATACATTAGTTAAATTTATAATATTTGTATAATCTTCGCTGGATTTCCATGATCCATTATTGATTTCTCTAATAACTAATTTCTGTATATCTTTTATGACTTTATTGAAATAATTCCTGAATAAATTATTAAGTAAACAACCAGTTAGTTCTATACGTTTATTTTCATATGCATCTCTGTCATCTACTTTGATATATCCCAAGCAACATTTGATTAGTTTATTTGCCATAAATCCTAACAAATAAATCTTTTCTGTTTTAGTTGTACAATGTGGAAACAAATCATTATTTAAGATATCATTTGTAAAATCTGATTTCTTTTTGTCGCCTTCTTCTGATGTCATATTGATCGGCGTATAAATAACATTATTTTTAATATATTGAATACATTCTTCTTGATTCAAATAATTGCTTGAAGCTTCAATAGATTCTTTTAGAAATTTCAATATATTATGATTATCTTTTTTATTTAAATTTAATAAAATATATTTACATATTTCTTTGTCACTTGTAATACCAATTGCCCGAAATAATATAAATAATGGAATTGGCTTTTTAATTTTAGGAATTTGTATGTATATTGATTTATTTTTATCGTGATTAATATTAATCATCATATAAATTTGTTTAGGAGAAATTACTTTCCAACTAGGAACACATTTAATTTCAGCAACATGACTCCATTTACTATTTTCCTTTGATTTGAATATGTATATTTTATTATCAGCGGATTTTTCTTGCCCTAAACAGGTCTTTTCTGATCCATTAATTATAAAATACCCCCCCGGATCCATATTACATTCTTTTGTTTTCGTATGATCTAAATTGTTATATTGATTTAATATGCATATAGATGATTTTACCATAATTGGAATTTTGCCAAATTGAATTCTTGACAATTTGATTTTTTTGATTTCTTCATTTTCTAAATTATTACCTTTTCTTATATAATACGTAATATTCATATCCAAAGTCATATTTGAATTATAAGTAAAATTTCTGATCCTTGCGTCATTTGGGAACATTAATTTTGTGGATCCATTATTTTCGTGAATTTCTGGCCGATATAAATAGAAATTATCAAATTCGATTCTAATTTCTAATCTATATTTTTTAAATTCTTTGATATAATCATGAGATGATTTTATGATTAATGGATTGAACATTTCAACTGTTTTTTTTATTTGATTTTCAATAAAGTTGTTATATGATTCAATTTGATGTTTTACTAGTTGATTTAGATGTCTATTTTTAAAATAGCTATTAATTACATCCCACGAATCATCAAATGATTGAAAATCATCTTGTTTAATCATTACTAATAATTATTCACAAACGAATTTTTAAATTAATAATCAATTTTTTATTTAATTAGAAATTATAAAATGGACTCAAAAAAAATAAATATAAATGAACATTTTTTATTATATGGAAAAAAAGCTAAAAATAATACAAAAAAAAAAGTAATAAATGAAGTAAAAAACAATAATATAAAAGAGCTGCTTTTAAAAAAATTAAAAGAATATAAACAAAAAAAGCAGCAAAATAAAGAAAATGCTAGAAATATTTTGAATAACAATTATCCAATTCAAGATAAATCTTATAATAATGAACCGTTGTATGGAAATTTGAAAAATGGCAAAAAGCCGACATTTAAACAATTGAAAAAAAAACAAACGAAAAAAAAAATTACTATGCAAATTGAAAAAAAATTTAATTTAGGTCGCAATGTAACGCAAAAAAAGATAGGGGTTTTAATACAAAAACAAGATACTAGAAAAAATGTTGAAAATATTAAAAGCGAATTAAAAAATAAGAATATAAAAACAATTAAAAATTATTTGAAAACAAAAAATTTAATCAAATATGGTTCATATGCTCCAAATGAACTAATTCGCGAAATATATAAAAATACCCAATTGTCTGGATGTAATATAGAAAATACAAACAAAACATCTTTGCTGCATAATTATATAAACAATAATTAATTTAAAACATTTATTATATAATTATAAAAATGGATAGTGTTGCAGATTTATTTGATTTTGAAAGCTATTTAGAAAAAAATAAGATCATATACAAATTTACATATAAGAAAATTGAAATTACAGAACTCAGAATGTTAAAAACAATTCATAAAATGAGTCAAATGTTTAAAACATTAAAATCGCCTAAAATAAAAAATATTACTTTTTTATTTATTGTGCAAGAATTTATTATTCCAACAAATTTTTCAGTATTTAAATCTTGGTCTCAAGTATTTTATGATAATTTTGATGTAATTACTGAAAAGTTGGATTTTACAGTCGTTCAAGTAGACAATAATAATATAATAAATACATTTCTTTGGCTTTTTAAGAAATATTATATTCCAATAAAACCGTTGTATATATCTACTTCGGATACAATAAACCAACAATATATACATGATGTAGAATATAGAAAAAATAACACACAATTTGAAATGTCAAACATGAAACAATTATAAACGAACATTAGTTCTACAGTAAGGACAAATCTCATTTTGCTCTAACCACATATTCAATGCAGTTTTATTGAAAATATGTTTACATTTACAAATCATGTAAACATTTTGATTATTATAAAACGAATCTCTAGTAATAGGACAAATATCATTTGTTGGATTTTCAATAAGTTGATATTCTGTTATATCATATATTTCATTTGTAGGTGGTAATGTACTATTCAACAATACATTACTATTATCTATATTAACTGTTAATATATTAAATGAGTTATTTGTATTATTTGTATTTATGCGATTTATATTATCTCGGGTTAGGTTAGACATGGTATTATTCAATGGAAATAAATTTTCTAAGCTGAAATAATATTGAGCTATTTCTTGATGCGATGCCGAATTTGATGCTGAAGCTGATGCAGAATTTGTTGCAGAATTTGTTGCAGAATTTGTTGCTGAATTTGTTGCAGAGACTGATGGATGATTACTGAAAGAAAAACTATTTGGATTATTTCTATTTATTCTGGGAGGAGGAATTCTTTGGATATTTTCAATTGACAATAATTCATTACTATCCCTGAGCAATTCTCCAAAAAGTTTAATATTATTTAAATGAGTTAATAATAATTGATTACTATTATTATTAGACGTTCTCGTAAAAGAAGAATAATTTCTATTTCCTGGCATTATATTATAATAAAATATTTCTATTTAAATAATTATACATATATAATTATTAACACTTATGAATGTTGACAATAATAAATACATGAATAAAGGATTGACCGGATTGGTAAATTTAGGAAATACATGTTATATAAATACAGCTTTACAGTCATTAAGTAATATTCACGAGTTAAATATATATATATCAAATTTTTTTGAAAAAAAAGAAATAAAACATTTTGACATAAATCATCAATTTATGAAAGAATGGTTAGATTTATATAATTTAATGTGGAATAAAAACGTTATTATATCTCCTAATAGATTTAGAAAAGCCATTGAACACATTTGTTATAAAAAAGGCAATGAGTTATTTATAGGATATGAGCAAAATGATGTAACGGAGTTTTTTCTATTTTTGATTAATATTTTTAATGATGCGTTAAAAAAAAATACTAATTTGGAAATACCGCAAGAAATAATGGTTATAAAAGATAAATTTAAAGGATTTGATGTCTTTTTTGATACTAGATATAAAGAATATTCGTATATTGATTATTTATTTAATCTTTATTTAAAAATAGATTATATAGATTGTAGCAATAATAATATTTTAAGTACAAATTATGAAAGTATAAATTCAATTGATTTACCAATTACAGATTTAACAATTAATGATTGTTTTGAGACTTTTTTCAAAGATGAAATTATGAATAAAGAAAATAATAATCAATATTATTATGATAAGGAAAATGTGCATAAAGATGTCATTAAAAAAACTAGTTTAATTCATACATCAAAATATTTGATTATTCAATTAAAAAGATGGAATATTAATTTAAGAAAAAATCAAAGAATTATATTTCAGGATTATGACGAATTATTTGATATAAGTAGATTTTATATGAATAAAGATAATGTTAAATATGAACCGTTCATTATAATGAATCATTCTGGAAATGTATTAGGGGGTCATTATACTTGTTATATTAAGAATAATAATAATAAATGGTATGAATATAATGATGCGATTGTAAAAGAAATTTCTAAAAAAAAATTATTAGGCAATAAAAATTATTGTATTATTTATAGAACAAAATAAAAACTATAATTATATATAATGGATGTAAAAGTTAACAGTGATATTTATTTACCAAATACAAGTAATTCATTTTTTTTAAAAATGTTTGGAAATATGAAAGTTTCTTTTATAATGTTATTGTTATTTGTTATATTAGTTTATATTATTATATTTTTTATTCTAGGAAATATTGGTAATACAAATAATATTCAAAACAAAACTATAATAATAGGTTTAGAAATTTTATTATGGATTGTATTAATTTATGTAGTTTATATAAACATTAAAAATTATGATATAAAAAATTTTAATTTTCAGACAAAAATGGAAAATTTATTTAATGAAAAGATGACAAAATTAGATGTAATGGCGAAATCTACCGACGATTGTAAAAACCCGCCTGGTCCTCCTGGGCCGTCGCCTGGACCTCCTCCGCCTGGTCCTTCTCCGCCGCCTGGGCCGCATAGTGGTAAAGAAGAAGTATTTCATATACCGGATAATGTATTTACATATGATGAAGCGAAAGATGTGTGTAAATATTATGATGCTAGATTAGCAAATTATGATGAATTAGAAAGATCGTATAATAATGGATCAAATTGGTGTTCTTATGGATGGTCTAAGGATCAATTAGCATTATTTCCTACACAAAAATCATTGTATAATTATTTAAAAACTATTCCAGGACATGAACATGATTGCGGACGTGCTGGAATCAACGGTGGATATTTTAAAAATAAATATTTAAAATTTGGCGTAAATTGTTATGGTAAAAAACCTAAACCTAAAAATGAAGATAAAAAATATATGCATGAAATTAATCATACGCCAGAGATTCCTCCTCCTCCATTATCAAAAATGAAAGAAAAGAAATACGATAAATATATCATTGCGCCATTTAATAAAGAGAAATGGTCTGTAGTTGCTTAGTATTTTTTTAAAGTTTTGTTTTTTTTAGTTGATTTTGCTTGATTTATTGGTAATGTTTGTTTAAAAACATGTTCATATAAGGTTTTTTCTAATTTTTCATTAAAGTCAAATATAGTTAAATGTAATGGGTTAGGTATATATAAATATTTTTTTTTATTGAATGCAATATGACATTTATAATTATTTAACATTATTAATATATTATTGATATATTATTAATTCATTTTTGTCATTTTTTATTCTATTATTTTGAATATAATTAATTATTTCTTCTGTATTCAAATTAATTTTATTTTGTGTAATGTATTCTTCTAATGTCAATTTTAGATATTTTATGCTGAGTACTTTAGGTGTTGATAAAATTCTATGTTTAATTTTTGTATTATTTACTACAAAAATTTTATTTTCAAGATTTAGTTTATTTAGTATATTATAGATTTCGTTTTCCAGTTCATTTTTTTCTTTACGCATTTGTTCAAGCTCTTTTAGTAAATTATCGTATTTGTTTTTATGTAAAATATAATTCTCTATTTTTTCTTTCAAATAAGATCTGTATTCCATTATAAATTACATTATTATAATTTATTTAGTTAAAATCACTAATTTAAAAGAAAAAACTAAATTAAATGAGCAATCAAATTGAAATAGAAGACCCTGTTTTAGTCGAAGAAAATAATAATTATGTATTTAATTTAAAAGAAAATGATTCTAATATATTTTTCAAAAGTAATAATTTATATTCTATAAATACGAATAATCCAAATCAATTTATTAAAATATCTAATAAAGAGGATTTAAGTGTATTTGAAAATTATTATTTAGAAATATTTAGAATATTTTTGGATAAACAAAATGATTGGTTTGAAAATGAATTTTCTCGTCGTGGGTTAGAAAATTTATTTTGTAAATTTTTAGAACCGAATATTAATGAAAATTGTATTGGTATGCGTCTAATTATTAATGATACATTATTAAAAGATCTCTCTTATAACTCTGATATTGACAAATCTATGGTTGGATATCCGACTTTTTATTTTAAAAACCTTGAATTAGATTTAAATGAAAATTCTATGAAATGTAATATAATATTAGATCATTTTGATATTAAGCACGAAAAAGAATCATCTCCAGAGGTTCCGGCTTCTGTAGGAGAAGGACAAGAAGTTCCGGATTCTGTAGGAGAAGAAGAAAAAGAATTAATCCCAGAAGTTCCGCCTTCTGTAGGAGAAGAAGAACAAGAAGTTCAGGATTCTGTAGGAGA
>CERI01031311.1_pt1 | contig 36621 bp, 32 predicted proteins | sample 350261 | NCBI WGS metagenome assembly CERI01 (sample SAMEA2620979, study PRJEB7988) | marine metagenome | isolation source: saline water (ENVO:00002010), including
CTCGTTCTGTGTTGCTAGTTTTCTTAAGTATCCAGTAATTTGAATCTTTTCTTTTGTAAGGCCCTTGCCTGAACGAATCGAGTTACCCATATCCATTAAGAACATTGACAATTCAGCCGCTCTGTCGTGGCCTTTGTTTTTACGCTTATTGTCATCAGTTGTGTCAACGTCTACTCTGTCTGCTAAATCATCGATTGATAATGCTAACTTAAGTTTCTTTTGTTCTTCTGCTTCTTGTGGAGTACGAGGTTCTGCATATTGTTTCTTAATTGCATCGTAATCATATTCTGCACCTGGCTTTCTAGGAAAAGTAATTTTGTTTTTCTTTTCACCAGTTTTCTTATCTTTTGCTAGAATAATTTCTTTAACACGTGCAATTTGGTCAGCACGGTTGTCTTCCATTTCTTCTTCGTTTACACGATGAATTAACGGTAAAACATCCCTTAAAGATTCTTCAAACGTTGATTTTGTAAATTTAGAAACATAGCTATTTACAGTATCTTCTGTAATTTCAGCATTTTGTTTTGCTTCTGTTGTTGCCATTTTTTCAACAAAACTTGCATATCCTTTTGCACCTTGCACACGCTTAATAGATTCTTTAATTGATTCCATTCTACGCTTAACATTAAGTACAACTGAACGATTGCTTTCATTGATTAATGATTGCTTATTAACAACATTCATAAACTCTTTTAATTTTGCTAGGTTTGATGAAAGTTCTACAATAGCCTCACCTACCATATCGCTCGGTACACCACCATGTGATACGTGTCTCGCCATTGCTCTTGCGCCGTTCAAATGTTTGTATGGATATTTGAAACGTTCACCTTCAGCATTTTCAACAAATATTGCTGAAATATTACGAGAACGTGCACCACGTGATTCTTCGTTTACTGCGTTGCGGTGTTTGACGATTAGTCTTACATTTTCTAGTGTTTGGCGACTGGTACGTGATGATCCTTCTAAAGGCGATAAGCCCTCTTTCATTACGTCACTCATAGTCTGCTCCTTGTCTTTGTCTAATTTATATGTATAATTCTTAGGTTCAATATGTTTACCAAATGAACGCATATCAAAATCTAACATGTATTCACGTGATAACTGTCTCAAGCTATCCATTAATATTTTAGCTAGAGGCTTATCTATATCAACTCCTTCACCAAAATGAAGTTTGACTTCACTAGTACTTTCATCAATAGATACCATCATATTTGGTTCGTCTATATAGAAAAATCTAGCTTCCTCTGGATTAGATACACTTTTTCCATTCTCAGCATTGAACATCTTCAAAGAAATACCATTTCCTTGAATGATTCTCATCACTTTTTCTGCGATTGTTGATATATTTACAGCCATATTATTGTTTTCCTTATAGATGTATTTATCAAAATAGTACAGGAAGAGGGTCGTTAAAATCGTCTCCGGCTTCCAACGATTCTCCTAACGTTTCCATAAATTCTTCATCAAATCTTGATATTACTTGTATCTGCCTAATGCAAAGCAAAGTAGCTGAAACCAAATCATCTGTTTCACCAGATTTTGCTTCGTAACTTTTACCTTTTGCAATAAATGTTTTAAATTCTCTAATTAAGTTTCTACTCAGCGGTACCATTTTATCGCTCTCAATCCAAGATTTCAGCTTCATACATGCTGTTATTTTAGTTTTGTAAGATGTAGTGAAACCTTTTCTAATTGCTTTTTGTATTCCTTTTTTCTTAGGCTCATGTAAAAATTCTCCTGGGAATTTATCTTCATCCATTTCTTCTATAACTATAAGAGCCGCTTCTCCTAGTGAATTGTTTTCAACAGACCAATAAATTTCCGGTCGTTGATTTCCCATTTCTTTCATTTCGTCATTTAGTATTGTAAGAATATCATGCATAGTTTTTACTTGGCCTCTGATATCAGTACGATTACTTTGCCATTCTGCTACTTGCACCAGTTCAGGCAAAGACCATACTTCAATAGCAGAATTATCTCCGCCAGTACCCATTGCAGGATCAAGTCCAATAACATATGTAGAATTTTTATTAATTTTTTCATACCATCTTATTTGTCCAGTTTTCATAAGTGGCTCTTTGCCTTCCAAATGTGACAACTTAATACTATCTACAAGTGTTTCATCAAATGCAATAAATTCGCATTCATGTTCACGTAAAAAACGTTCTTCGCCTACACGTGTTCTTTCTTCTTTTGACCACACTTCATCTCTATCTGGATGCTCGTACCAGACAGCCTTGAATGGTTTAAATCCGTTGATACCTGTTTCTTTTTCATTGCCATGGTCATCAATATTTTTATTTGCGCCACTCCATATTAATGCAAATTGGTCATCATCTAAGTTTGGTGTTGAGGTAATAATAGCTTTACCACCTGTAGCTAATGTAGGAGATATTGAGGTCCAGAATTCTTTTGCAATATTCGGTCTAACGAATGCAAACTCATCGCAGTATAGTAAAGAGATTGAAAGACCACGACCTGTGTTTTCTGTAGTAGCCTGTGCAATAATACGTGAACCATTATCAAACTCCATACTGCCTTTGTTATAACTCGTAACACCTGCTCTAATATGGTCAGGACATAATTCATAGGCATGTCTAATTCTGTGCATAATTTCTTGAGCACCACTATACTTGTGTGCCGCAATTAGAATAGTTTGGTCTGGCATAAACATAGCATACCATAATAGATATCCTGCCGCAGTAGTAGATTTTCCCATCTGTCTACCAAGCATAGAAATAGAAAATCTATAATCATGATAAGAATGAAGCAATCCCCTTTGATATCCATATGCATCATATATCATACTTCCTTTAGTAGGATGTTGTATTTTGAAATAATTATTCAAAAAGTAAAAAGGATCACTGGCACATCTACTAAATTCTAATAATTGTGCATTACTAAATTTCGTTTTTTGATATGCTTTTTTAGTTAAATCTGCCATATGCTATTCTATTTTTCCTACTTTACCGTCTGCTTTAATTTCTGTATCAGCGAGCCTCTTAACTCTGTCTCTCCAACCTACTTCACCTATTGCTCCAGTAAGTGTTACTCTTATGTTATCACCTGCATCTGGATCAACACGTGTTATGCCATGTATTGAATTTTTCTGTATTAATATTAGTCTGTTTGGTTTAGGACTTACAAATGTACCTAAGCCTACATCCATAATAGGTTTAAATTGTCTTTGTTGTTCAAACATTTCTAATGGACTATTTAATTCTTTGTAACTATCATGATGCACAGTTCCTTCTTTTAATTCTAGCCACTGCGAATATTCTTGTGCAGACCCTAAAGGCAAAATACATAATGTAGAATCCCAATTTATTTGCCATTTCTTATGCAAATAATAAGTGTATGTCGTAAAGCCAAAATCACAATGCCAAGGGTTTTTAGAATTAGCAGGATAGGCATGACAACGCATTGCATAGTCCTCAAATTTGCCTCCTGTAATATATTCATCGATATGCTCGTATTCGTTTAAAAATTTATTAAAATATTCAAACCATAAATCAGAGTTATCTCCCCTAGGATATCCACCTTGCCAACGTTTTTTATTTTTATAATTTGCACCATCAGTATAGTGCCAAAACTTATCATCACCTTGCGTCTGTTCCCATTCATCAACTTGAACTTGATTTAAAATCTTATCTTGTACTTCTTCTGGTAAGAAGTCATCGACAATCAAACACTCTGGTGTTCGCATAACAACATTATACATAGCTTTGTCTTTCTCCTTGTCTACTCAAATCTAAAGTGACACAATGTAAGCCACTGTCCCAGAAATATTTATGTCTAAAATCAAAAGGTATCATTTCAACTCCGTATTTCTTTAATTCTTTTTCAATTCTTGTATCATGACCATTTGTAATCAATGTATTTTCATCAATACTAACTACATTCAAATCAAATACTGTTTCGTCTACATAACCAATCCAATGAGATAGCCAGTTTTCTACTTTATCTTTATAGAAGTGTTGTATTCTCATTTCGTGAAACCACTCAGGTAAATCCCATGGTGTTAAAATAATCTTATCCCAATGTTTTAATTCTTCGGGAATATATTCTTCTTTCCATGTCATTAGTAATCCTGGTTTGATAATTGCCAACATACCATCAGCATGTCCGCACTCAGGTATTTCTATCCATTTAGTTTCACAACCTATATTTCTTTTTACCCAATCTAGTCCTGTTCGTGTTCCTCTTGCCCCAAAATCACGTCCTTCTGGATCATGATACGGTCTTGAATGAATTAATGTATCTCCGCATTTTATAATATTTGCGGCATGATACATTATCTGAGGTTCCATTGTCTCATAATGTTGATACTGAGATTGCAATAAAGGTCTAGGCATTGCAATATAGTTTCTTCCTTCTTTATGTTTTTCTAACATTATATCTAAGAAGTAATCACTTTCAGTATATCTATTACAATCACCACCTATAGTATTAATAATAGTATCTCCATAAACTATATGATGGTCACGAGGACATATAGCAGGATATGGAAAATCTGATTTCCATTGTCTTGTGTTTTCAGACTGCAAAGGTATATTCTTTGGTCTGTGAACTTTAACACCTGCTGACTTAAATGTATCTGACAGTTTTTGAAAATCTTGTTCTGTTTCTTCTAGTATCTTTGACATACTATCAGCAAATTGTGTATCATCAAACTGTTCTAAAGACTTAGTATCATACGTGGAACCAACAATAATTTCTGTTAGTTTATCCCATTCTGTCCATATCATGTATTATCCTAATTAACTTCTAATATAATACTATTTATGCATAAAAAAAGGGAGCCTAAACTCCCTTTTTATTTTAGATAAGTTGAAAATTATTAATATGCTTGTGTTGTACCGTTATATTCGAACTGGTCAGAGTAACCATTTGTGCTTCTTCTATGATGAGAAAACTCATATTTATAGCCATCAGCATCATAAAAAGTAAGCCATGTAGTATTTTCATAATTTGAAATTTCTTGTCCTTCAAACAATTGGTCAATTACTGTTGCTCTTGCGCCGAATTGTGAATTGTCATAATCGATGTTCCATCTTGTATAACTTGTCTGGGCATCTTTTGTAAATCCTGATATATGATATCCATTTGGTGCGTGAATATTTGTGTATGCGGAATCATCTAATCCCCAAGTATGATATGCACTGTTGCTTGACAAGTTAAATGTACTAGAAGGTATTGTATCACCTAATTCTAGTGTTGTATTTGATGGAGCGTGTACTACTTTAACAAGTGTTACATCTGTAGTCATACCAGTTGCAGTCCAATCAGGGTGGTCACTAGACATGTCAACATGGTCATTTATGTAAGATGATATATTAGTGTTATAACTAGCACCTGTAATACGTAGATAATGTGTACGTGCTTGTGTTGGCGTTCCGCTTGTTACTTCATTTGTGTTTTCTGAATTTGTTTTCCAGATAGCGGCTGATGTAGCTGTATCTGTTATTAGTCCATGGTCTTGTGTATCGACTACTACTAAATCATTTACGGTAGATAAATCTACAAATTCTCTTGTACCGGATTTAGATCCGCCAAATGAGGCTCTGTGTACCGCTCCTGCTGTTGGTAAATCAACTGCATCATCGGTGATTGCACCAAAATCTGCTAACTCTGCCAACCAAATAGAACGTCTAACTATTACTTTAGGGCCAGCTCCTGCGTTCTGCCAAGTAACACCGCGATATTTTGCCATTGCACTATCTCCTAAAACTATATCAGTTAATCTTTATTATATATATTTATCATAAAGGTGGAAAAGTAATACACTTATAAAAGTGTATTACAGATACTTATTACTGAGGATTGTTGTTTTTATTAAGTGCCTTTGATGCAACTGTAGTTGCGGCCGCTCTTGATACTGCGCCTTTGATGCCTTTAGAAACTAATGCTCTTCCTGCCGCCATACCAATTGCTGGTAGAATTGCCAGCGGAGCCAATTCATCAACTTTTTCGTTGCCTGCAAGTTTTCTTAGTCTATCTAAATCTGTTGCTTCTTTTTTTGATTTTTTGTGTGGCTTACCGCATGATTCACATACTGTTTTATCACAATCACAGTCACAAGTACAATGTTCTGATTCTTCTTCTCTTACTGGAGCACCCATTTTTGCTTGACGAATTAACATTTCTAATCCTTCTTGGTCCATAGTTTGCTCTACTTCATCGCCTGAATAGTTGTCTTGTGTATCATCTGTAGCGCCTGCTTCTGCTTTGTGTTCTTTGCCATTTTCGTCTTTAACAATATATGTATATTCGCCTACTCTCTTGTATGATAGTGGGCCACCTTCTGGTGATTTAAAATCGCCATGTGTTGGAGCACCCTTTTTTGCTTGACGAATTAGCATTTGTAATCCTTCTTGGTCCATAGTTTGCTCTATTTCATCACCTGAATAGTTATCTTGTTCATCACCCATAGCACCCATTTCTGCTTTGTGTTCTTTGCCATTTTCGTCTTTAACGATATATGTATATTCGCCTACTTTTTTATATGACAATGGTCCGCCTTCTGGCGTTACCCAATCATCAGCACCGAGATTAAATGGATCGCCACCAAGTTTTTCTAACTTGTTATATAGTGCCGCCATTTCACTTGAACGTTCAATGCTATAAGCCTTATTACTGTCACCAGCGTCTCTGGCATCTTTTGCCATTTGGTCTAATTTTCGAATTCGTGCTTTAACTGTTTCTTTATCATTAGGAACATTAAGTTCATTTGTTATTTCTTCATTTGTTTTTTCTTTTTTATCTTTAGCGGCTTTTTTCATTGTTTCTTTTTCATCACCGTCTTTATCGATATCTGCAAAATCTGGTTTTGCTTTTTCTTCTACTTTTTCGATTTCAGCCATTAGTGATTCATAAATTTCATTTTCATCTAAAGAATATTCTAATGGGTTATCGCCTCTTGAAGGTTGTAACTTTTTAGGTTGTTTTGAAATGCTTTCTGGAGATTTCTTTGAGTAATCATCTAAATCTAACTTGTCATTAGCCGGTGTAGCCTGATATTCGTTTTCTTCAACACTTTCCATACCACATTGTGGTTCTGATTGCATGCCTGCTAATTGCATCATACGTAAAACTTCTTCTGGATGTTCTGTACTTGTGTTTGATGTAGTAACTGATTTTCCGTTATCATCGGTAACAGTTAAATTATAATGTTTGCTCATTTTTTATCTCCTGAGATAACAGATGGACTAGATTTTTCTTCTGTATCCATTTGTTCTGGTGCTTGGTCTCGTACTTCCTTCGGACTTAATTCATTTTCTACTGTGTCTGTTTCTTTTGGTGTTAACGACTTTAGAAAATCGTCTACGAAAGTACGACCATAGTTTTCACCATCGTCTGATTTTGATTCTTCTTCGGAAGTAAGTAATGCTTCTTTGTCTTCTGCTTCTTCCTCTGTTGGTTCCCATCCTTCTGGATGTACTGCAACGTGTGTTAGATGCATACCTAACAAATCTGAAAGTTGTTGACGTAATATATCGGCTGATACCGGATAACCAGTAACAACGTCAATTTTAGATACTTCTGAATTTTCTACTTCTTTAAAAAACATTGGGTTCTTTGCGATTGGAGTAGTAGATGTTTTTGATATGCTTCTAAGGTCGTATTTGCCTAGAAACTTTTCAATTCTATCTTCTGCATTCGCATCTAACTCACAACAAAAACGCAATGTATGTTTATGTTCTTTTTCTGACTCTATTAAAAATTCTTTAAATTTTTTCATGTTGCTCTCCAACGTACTACTCTTATTTATCATTTTTGTTATTTTTTTCTGATTTTTTACCGGTTGCTTCATCGGCAACTGCTTGTGCAGAAGCAATTCTTTTTAATAATTCATTTCTATCCATATTTAAAGAGCCTTCAGCTTCAATTTCGTCATCATCTTTAAGTAAATCTCTATCTTTCTGATGGTCTAGCTTTGCTTTTTGTAATTGCAAATTAATCATTTTTAATTTTCTGTCTACTTTGCTATCTTTAGCCTCTTTTGCTGTTTTTAATAACTGATTTGCAGTTTCTAATATCTTTGCGCCAGCGTGTACTTCTACATTCATACCTAATTGCAATAAATCCTCAAATGTCTGCATGGCCTTGCCATGAATATCATCCATTTCTCTATCATGTTCATTTAAATCTGATACCATAGGCAAAGAAGCATCAATTTTCTCTGCATTCTTCATTTCAGTATTAATTATTTTAGATATTTCAGTAGATTCTTCTATAGTAGGAATACCTTCATCAATATCATCTTCATTTGCAATAATTTTTTCAATTTCATCACTACTAGAGATATTAAATGTTTCTTCTAATTTCTTTGTCATTTGTTACTCCTATTATATCAGTAGTTAATAGTATTTATCAATCTATTTTAACTATTACTTTTTTCTTTTAATAGGTTTCGGTTTTTTAACTCTAGCCTTTACTGGTTTTGGTTTTTTAGTATTTTGATATATATCACCTTCATTCAAAACACGAAAACGCATGCCTCGTTTCTTTGCCCATTGAGTTGCGGCATCCCATTTAGCAAAATTAACTACAACTGCCGATTTGTCTGTTTTTCTTCTTGCTAATTCTGGGTTAGATTGCGTTGCAGGTTTAATTTCGACTAACTCTGCATTCTTATTTCCTTTTTTATCCATATATACGATAATAAAGTCAGGAACATACCCAGTAACTTTTCCAGTCATTGGATTTTGGTAGGTTATTTTGCAAGGCTCACTTGCCCATGCAACAACACTTGGATTATCATCACAGAAATTCATAAAAGTTTGTTCCCAACTACTTCTAAAGGTAGGTTCTCCCTTACCAGAATATTTCTGTGGGTTTCTTATTGTATATTTTCCTTGATGATACTTTTGCTTCATTTAATAATTGCTCTTTGAACCAGTATGTTAGGTTTAGATGGTTTTATTTTACCAGTCTGGTACCCAAATCTCAAAGAACTATTAATTACGAATGCGCCTAAATCATTTAAGTCAAAGTTAGGTCCAATTTCATCAACTAGTGCATAGGGACTAACTCCATAACTTCTGGCTACGTTAGTTATTTCTCTAGCAAAAGTATCTGCCTTGGCTTCTGTGAAGCCTTTCTTTCGGAATTTTGCTTTTAGTACATCTATGTCAAATGCCATCTTACTGACCTCTCGTTAAATTCTTCAATACATTTATAGAAGATTGTGAATTATTAAGAGCAGTAGTGGTAGCATTAATATTATTAGAAGGAACTGTGGTTGTTTGGACTTGCCCACCGCTAGTCCTACTTGAATTATTAATACCGTCTCTAACTAAATCGCCCAATATCCCATATTTACTCTGACTAGTTTTACTTAGGTTCTGTAAGGAGCCTATGCCAGAGTTTCCTATTATTCCTTGAGCCGCTGAATTTTTAATATTGCCCCAATTAATACTTCTTCCGTTAAAAAAAGCATTTACTAATTCATTTTTTATTGCGCCACCGAAATTGCTTGAGCCGTATGATCCAGTGCCGCCGTCATATGTATTACCTGTGTTGGCAAAATCTGCTACTTGTGGATATTTTGTTTCTGGAGTAAATGGGTCGCTAAATCTAGGTTCTGTTGAAACTGCTTCAACAAACTGGTGTCTTGATTTTGCTTCTTCGAATTCTGCTTGTGCAATATCATTCTTTGCTTGTAGAATATTTGAAAATTGTGCTGGATCAATCTCTTGACCATTGAATTCATTCATATTAACAGACTTAGATTGCTCTACTGCATTATTTAATCTTGTTAATTCATCTAATTTCTGTTTATTAATTAGTGCGGCTTGTTCTGCCGTTTGATTAGCAAGTTGATTTGTGTTAATCTTCCAAGGTGTGTCATCGGGTGCTGGATTCGTTGCACTATTTACATCACTTGGATCTTTTTTCATTTGTTTTAATAAATCATTAAGTTTATCATTCCATTGGTCATGTTGTAAAATATCACTTGTGCCTGATTGAGAAAATAAAGACTCTAATATATATGGCTGACCGTCTGTCATCCATGTAGGGAATGTTATCTCATCTGCAACTGTTTCAAATGTGATATTTTCTGGTTGCAAATTAAAATCAATCATTTTTAAGTTACTATCTGCATAGTCACTTGCTGAAAAATTAATAGATGTTACAATTGGATTGACTAACGTAATCTTTTGTATTTTACCAGTTCCGCCAGTCTCTCTGTCTAGGTTTCCGAAAAAATGAAATATAACAACTTTTTCAAAGTTCTGATGATATGCTTTTCCAGTATCTGGAATTTTTCTACCTTGATTAATATCTTTAATACTATTTTCTATATTTGCACTATCGGTTGGGACCGCGCCATTCTTAAAAAATCTATTATAGATATTATTCATTAAATGAAAACCATCACCATTGATAGTATCATACATACTAATTGATACTTCACCAAAATCTACACGTGTAGGAATATGCACTCTTTTACCGTACCTATCTATTTGTACAGTAGAAGTAGAAATATTAACCCCACCTACTGATTTTACGAATTTGTTGTTTGGAAGTGTCTGTCCTACTCCTCGGTTGACTTGGTGGAATTCAACATACCACATATCTCCCAATTTTGGAGCGGATGTAATGGGTCCGACGCCGTCGAACCCAAATCTTTTTCTGGCATTACTGCTATCCTGGACTACAATATTGCCTGGTTTATTTTTACCGCCTTGTCTATCTGTAGCCATAATAGCCTACCTCAAGATTAACCAAGAATGCTTGAATTATTTGTAAATGTAGTATCAGGCATAATTTCAGTATCAGTGAACACAGCGTTATCGTACTGTAATGTAAGTGCGATAGTTACTGGATCTGAAACTGAGTAATCTGACTGAGAATAATCTGCATTCTGAACAAAACAACCTTCTAGTTGCCATTGTTCGTTTGGATTGCCTGAGTTACCGTCAAGTATTTCAATTAATGTAGAAAACTTGTAGTTAGTACCTGCCGCTGGACCAGATTGATTTCTGTGGTTCAACTGTGACTGTACTTGTCTGCCTACTAGTTTGGTTAAATTATTCGCAATATCGTCACGCAATGTAATAGTGATTGGTTCCCATGTGTGTTTACCCATCATGTACATACGAGAGTTATACGAATCTACAGGAATTGATTCGTGTGTAATCTTTGGACGAGTTACGTTCATAACTTGTCTTGTGAATTCGGTTGTATTTGTAGTTACACCACCGAAGCCTGCTACTTGAACACGGAAACGATAGTTTAATTTAGGCTGTAGAATACCTGAGCCAGTTACGCCATCGCCACTGTCTGTAGGTACACCGAAAGTATTTAATGTTCTTGCCATGTTTTTGTCTCCTAAAAAGTTTCGAAACTTTACTTTATATAAGAGTATTTATCTAATATGAATATAATTAAAGTTGTAGTTAATAAAAACCCGACATAAATGCCGGGTTTTCATGATTTTTATTGGTTTATCTCAGCTTACGCTAGAGATTCGCCTGTATTTCTGATACGTAGTGGGATGTAGATGAATTCTACAGCTTTCACTGGTTGAATTGCAACGTCCACCCATAACTCGTTCTTATCGATACGAGCCGGTGTATTGTTTGATTCATCGCATACTACTAAGAAGTCATATAAACCTCTGTTAGTAACTAATTCACCACAGAAACGTTCTACTGCATCACGCATGTTATCACGTGTGATTTTATCATTCTGTTCGAATAAGAAACCACGTGAAAGTTGATCCAATTGAAAACGCATGTAGTTAACAAGTCTTGCAACGTTAACACGGTCAAGTGCTGATGCAAATGCCTGTGTTGTTTTCTGACCATAAACTGCTAGACCTTGGTTTGGAAGGTCTGCGATTGGATTAACACGTGAAGTATATAGTGCGTCACGTTGTCCATTGCTTAAACGAACTTGTGCAAATTCATTTTCATCAGTTACATAACCTACTTTACTTGCATTTGTAACAACACCGCGTGTCAAGCCTGCTGGTGCGAACCATGGGAATGATACTTGGTCTGAGAATGCAATAGTACGTAATGCGATTGCTGATGATGGAATAACAACATCATTACCTGATAAGTCTGTTGAAAGACCATGTGGGTAATAAACTGCCGCATATGTTTCTGCTGGAACATTATCTGTTGCCCAAGTTTTCATAGATGTAGAATCTGATTTCAAGTCCATTGGTGTATCACCAATAACGAAAGCAACTTCTTTCTTATCTTTGTTTAGAGCAATCATTTCGTCCATTAGTTCTGGATAACCAGGAGCCGCAATCAAGTTAAAGTAAACGCCTTCTGAACGAATACCATCGTTACCTGCAACTGATGCCTGCATAGCTTCTACAACCATATGACGTTGTGCTGGTTTACCGAATTTGCCTGAACCATCTAGGTTTGTACCTGATGCCCATTCCCACTTACCGTTAGTGTATTTCTTAACATTGTAAGTTGAGTAATCCATGTTTACCATATACATACCTTCTGGTGCTAATTCTGGATTAGCAGTCTTAGTATGTACTGTACGAGACATTACGTTACCGTCTTCATCACGTGGAGGGAGGTCTGAATAGTGTGAGAATATCACACCATTTTGTGACGATTGGTCAGCATTGTCTAGCTTGACCCATTCTGATCCATTCCAACGATAGATATGCGGATAAGGCATAGCGTCTGAGTCTACCCAAACATCACCTGTATATAAATTGGTTGTTCCGTCTTTGCGTTTTGTTGGCATACCTGAACGTAGTTGTAATTCATTGCCCATAACACCGTTAGTGTCTTCGGACCATGCATGTTGTTGCCATTTCTGAACACCACCAACATATGCGTTTTTAAGAATCTCTATTTTTAGGTCTGCGTCAAACCATAAAGTGCCTTCTGCTACTGCACCTTTTGGTGTTGAGTTTGATGCTTCGTATGATAAATCAGACCAAGCTGAATCTACTAAAGTTGATTCTGTAAAGCCCATAGCGCCGAAGCCAGAAGTGAATACAATATTTAATTCTAATCCGTCTGATTTGGTCCATCTAACTTTGTCTGCACCTACTTTTTCAACTGAAACATTTTTTGTATTCAAAGCCGTATTATTTTGCATTTTGATTACAAGTGCGTCTAATGTTGTTGCTGTTTCATCAAATTCGATTTCTTCTACTGTGAATTTTGCAGTGATTGATGATGTATCTGGAACTGCTCCAGATGTAATTGTTGTTGCAGTTTTACCTGTATTTCTACGTAACTCGACAAAACCTTTTTCATCGTTATGTCGTGCATATATATCGCCTGCATCAATTAATGTTGTGCCTGCTATATCATCTGTAGTGTACAATGGCGCTTGAACTGTAGTCCATAGACCAGATGTTGAACTGTAAACAGCCGCAGATAAATCCATACCTCCGCCTTGTTTTGTTTTTCTAATATAAATATTACCATTTGCAACTGGTGTTACGTTATCTGACTGTTGTGTTGGAGCAAATAGGGACCATTGAAAATCTGATCCGCCTGTATCGCCTGCAACTACCCAAGATACGCCGACTTTTTCCCAAATTGTAATTTTAACTGTTGACGTAACTACTGCGATATCGCCTGCTGAACCAAAAGTATTTGATGGTGCCGCAAAACCGTCTGCATTGATAGTCTCAACATTTCCTGTTCCAGGTGCATCTGTCAATATTTTTGGTGCAACTGAATTCCATGTTGTGCCGTCGTATTGAAAAATACCGAAATCAGATGATGCTGTATCATGCCAATATGTTCCGTTTGTTATTGCGCCAGATGGTTCTGTTGAAGTCGCTTCTAGCTGTGACATGTCTACGTCCGCACGTATTACATAGGCGTTATTTGAAACTCCTAAGTATTGATACGCCGCTAATAGGCCATATTCACTTGTCTCCGATCCTTGCACAACTGAACCACCAACTTCGTAGAACACTGGTTCGCCGAAAGTTTCAACTAATTCTCGTTGTGAAGAAACCAGATATGCAACACCGGCGTTAGCCTGTAGTGTTCCAGATGCGATTGCTGAACCAGATGCGTCTGTTTTGTTTGTTGCCGTAGCAACGACTAGTAGTGGAAGTGTACCTTGTGTAGCGGCCGCATATTGCGACTCATCACTAACAACAACTGACACGCCCGGTGATACTAATGTAGGCATTCTGTTTCTCCTTAATTATACTTAATTATATAAATTGCTTTATAGCAAAATTCTTTTATTGCTACAAGTATTTATCGAAAAATGCAAAAAAGTGGGTGTTTTTGAATTAACTACGTAGACAATACATCTGAAACTTGGCTATATAGATGTTTCAAGTCTTTTGAGTTGTCAAACTCTATATCAAAGTCCCAGCCTGCCCAACTATACTCACTTTTATGTACATCTGGATATCTGGTCATTAAATCTGTTTGATTTTTTGTGTTAGACCTAACAGCATAATCCCACCATTGGGGTTTTTCTTTACGCCATACTACTGTAGTTTTACCGCCTAAACGTTTAATAACATCTAACTCATTATAAAATCTACAATCAGAAATGACTACATTTTTGTCTGTTAATTCGACTTGTCTTTCACAAGCCGCTACCCAAATATCTGGGTGAAAATGTGTTCTGAATACATCTGTGCCTACATGCTGTAAGGCCCATCTTGGTGTGAAGTTAGGAATACCTAATCTTTTTGCCCACCATTCGTCTACTTGTTCTCTGAATACTCTACTTTCTGGTGTGTTGCCTTCTAACAGAATTCTATCCCAACCAAATATATTTGCACATGCATCCTTTAGCACACCTGCAAAACTAATACGCTGAAATCCTTGTTCAATTAAGTTACCTGCTACTGTATCTTTTCCATGTCCTATTAACCCACAAATGCCTATTATCTTCTTCATATAATCCTCAGTATTATGTTATACAGTATTATGGTAACTATTGCGCCTATTGATGCTGAAAACCAAAAGCCATAAGTTTGAACCAGTAACCCAAATATAACAAAAAACGAGAGACTTGTCAAGACAAAATATATAGTTTGTATAGAAAATTTTGAAAATGTTGCATTATCAACGCCTCCGAACCACATAAAAATCATTGCCAGAAATGCAGTGAATGGTATGCCCATCAATAAAGCCGCAATAGTAACACTACGATTAGCCATCATACTTACAGATGCAACAATTATACCAGATATTATAGCTTTTAAAATGAATTCCATACTTCTCTTAATCCTAACTTATCTATCTTAGTATTTACCAAGATATCATTTTCTTTTTCTTTATCTATAATTTGGTCGAGAGTGTATGAATGTGTAGTTGGTTGATTTATAAATTCTATTAATAATTGCAATTCTTCTTGACCATCAAATGCATGTTTAAGTACATTAGATAGTTTAATCTTTAAACTACTTTCTAAATTTTTTAATGACATATGATCCGGGTAGTCCAACATATCAACATCAGGCATCTTACCAAAATTACTATATGAAAACTCTACTATATCCTTTAATAGGTGTATGTTAAAGACGTTTATCACGGTATGCATACCTAACGTCATATTGTCTGATTTATGCTCTGTAAAGTGATTTATGGCGCTCTGAATAGTGTCCCAGGTGTGTGGTGGTCTAAGCACTTCGTTTGCTTCGCCTATTGCATCAATACTAAAGACTACTTCTACTTCTTTTATTTTAGACCAAGCATCAAATATTTCCTGCTTTGGTATTATTGTACCATTAGTGTTATAAAACAATCTTACGTTACTAGGAGTATCTGATTTGTTTACGATTTGATTTAAAAAGTTTGAATGTTTCTTATCCAATAATGGTTCGCCGCCAATGAATTTAACAAAATCTAGTTTAGACAAATCAGTATTATAATGTTCTAAATCAAATGAATCTACAGATACATCAACCGACATACCTGGATTTTTTATTAATTTCCATTTACTACTGAAAGTATCATTGCACATTCTACAAGATAAATTACAATGAGTTGATAACGCAGTCTCTATATATCTTATCTTTGGCTCTTGTCCTATGAATTTATCGTACTGATTAAATTGTTGCCTAAATGATTGCGTATTATTATCTTCTGCCCGCCAACATTTGTCGCACATTGAAAGTTTTTCACCTTTCAACATTTTACTTCTTATATCATTGAAGAATTTAGAATTAAATGCGTTATGCAACCCATCTTTTAATTTTGGGGCTTCATCTATATTTGGTATATTTTCTTCTTCTACAAAGCAACAAGGCAATACAGTACCATCTACCTTTAATCTCGCATGAGACCAAAGTAAGGAACAAGCGGTTGTGGGTATATTATCCAATTACAAATCCAAGCGGAGAAGAACCATCTATATATGTTGATAGGTCTTGTTCCAACTTGTCAATTAAAACATCTGCCTCATTTTTCATTTCTGTGCCATTAAGTGATACTCCACCTTGTGCGCCAGGTAATGAAGAAAATTTACTTCGTGCCTCGCCTAACATTTTTTTACAGTATGCTAATGTATAATCTCTCATCCAAGATTTAAGATATGGGTCTACTAAAAGTTGTTCTTCTGGTCTTTCTAAATGGACATGCATAAGAACCATTTCGTCGGCTCTCATTCTACGTAATAGTTTTATTTTATTAGTTGTTGGATTCCAAATATATTGAATATCAGTTGCGGCAACTCTATTTAAAGATTCACGATATTGAGCAAATGCTTCAAACGTAGCAAGCCCGCCTATATGATTGTTTAAGAAAAAATAAGAGTTAGCATATGCTAGTTCAAACGGATCCATATCTACACCGCCTGATATACCGTGACCAAATGAACGATGATGTATCTTCTTAACTTCGACAATTTCTGCCGGCAACGTGTATTCATCTACATCTTTTTTCAATTCCATAGCATAGAAATCTTCTTCTACTGCATTTTCAGAACGTTGTCTTATTTTTGATAAAGCAACATCTACTGCTAAATCATAGTGGTCAGGATCAAGTTCGATATCGACCATGCCATCACCTAGCAATAATCGTACTTCCTTGATTACATCGTTTCTAACTTTTGTGTTCTTAGCCATTGACTGTACTCCAACTATATACAGTATTTATCATTTACTGGAGATATAAAAAAAGCCCACTCGTTAATGGGCTTTTTTATTTACAATTTTGTATAATATTATGTAGAATAACCGCGGTCTGCCGGGATATTTTCTAATATTTCATTCCTTGTAGCTTCTGCATACGTATGATTGAACCCATCTTCATCCTTAACTGGTTCGCCTGCACCTGAAACTCCTGAATCTGCAATTTCATAAGGTACATCTGTTTTAACTTCATATGTATATGATACATTATGTGTATCTTCCATCCATTGTCTAAAAGGAGTCGTATACGCCTGATAATTATCGTAGTGTCTTGAATTGATAAACGTCAGACCGTATGCAAATTTATTAGCGTCTGTTGGGTGCCAGCCATATAATCTAGTATTTTCAAAAATGAAATCTCTTAATGCTTTGGCATATTTTGTACCATCTGCGGCAATATATTCATCAAGTAAGTTCTTAATCATTTTGCCACCATCTACTTCTGCGCCACCTTGAGCGGTAATCACTGCATCGGGTACAGTTACTTCCGCGAAGTAATATCGTTTTTTGTTGTTTGCCATATCTATCTCTCCCGGGATATAAATTAGTAATGTTAATTTAGTATGCTCGTCAGCATCTACATACTATTTATCAAAATACCTTGAGAAGCAGTGTATGTTCATTAATTCTGCCATTCATCTTTGTAGGGACGCTCTTGATTGCTTCAAATTGTTTGTTAAGAGAACGTTTATTGATATCTTTGAATATCTTTAATTGCTCTTGAGGCTTACGTAGGGTCTTCTGTACACTAGTTTCCTCGTTAAACCGTATCATAGTAGTACCTTTAACACTAAGACCACTTCCTTCACGTTTTTGGTTCATTGGATCTACATTACTCGTATGATATATGCCTAGCTTACGTGATTTTGTATTATAAAGCACTAGTATATTACTCCCAATTATCTCAATAGGATTGATGCTAACTAATCCAGTATCAACATGTTCTTTCATAAACTTCATTTTAGATACAAGTTTTTCAGAACTAACAGGTTTCTTTTTACGAGGCTTTCGGTCAAATTTTGCATTAGCAATTACCATATCACAAGCCTGTACAATGCTCTTATACATTTCGTACATTGCTTTAATTTCAGACTTTTCTAAATGAGAATAGCCTTCAATAAGTTGTTCGTGCCAATCAAGTTCCTTTTCAGACATTCCTTTTGTCTTAGGAGGATTAATTAGTTCATCATACTCATTAAAATTTGCAACATACAACTCCCTAATAACTTTAGCGTGATTGGCTTTTGCTTCCTGCTTACGCAAAATATTAATGGGCTTGAAATTTTTCAATGAGTTTGTATCCATATCAAATTCATCAATAAAGTCTTCTAATTCATCTGTCATAGTCAATGCTTTTAAACGTAAAAGTTCTTGTATAGAAGGACGATATTTATTTTTCTTTTGTTCTTCTTTTTCTACTTCTTCTTTTGCCTCACGCATTTCTTTTCCACGTGCGATTGCAGTAGTAACTTGTTTGCGAATAAATTCACTAATTGGAGTTATGTGTCCACCAGTGCCCGGAAGAGTTTGCCAGTAATCATCTTCCTTTTGATTAAAGTCAGGCATACCATCCAGTAGTAACCTTGAACATATTGCACATGTTACACTCAATGACGATTCTGGTGGGATCTTTGCTAACTTTATTTCTTCGTTTGTGTATCCGTTCTTTCCCATCCATGAAAATATGTATGCATATAAATCTTTTGGTTGATAATTTTCATAGTAAAAACTACGGGCATGTTCTTTCTTACGATGATATTCTGCTCCGGACAAAGTTTCCCAACCATCCCATTTCGGTGATTCTAGTTTTGCTCCTCGTTTGGATGGGGCTCTCTTTATTGCTTTTTTCTTTTTCGCCAATGCCATTTAATTTTCGCTCCGTGATAATTCGAATCATTTAATCTCAGTTTCTATTTAACTACAAATAGTGTTTTTTGTCAAGTTTTAAGTCTATCCGTGTTATTATCTAACAAATTAGCATCCTCAAGTACATCATTGCGTAGTGCGTTTATAAGCAATGCACTTCTATATAAATTAGATTTATTAGGCATTGTACTATGCAATGTTCTACCATCATACATTAGCACATCGCCTGCTTTTGCTAAAAATTGGTGACCTTCATTAACTAATCTATCATTGTAATGCTCTTGGTTGTCCTGAATATCTTTATAATATATCTTTTCCAAATGCGAACCAGGAAGATACGCAGTGCCGCCATTCTCTAAAGTGAAATCATTAAGAGGTATAATTATTTGTACACCCAATGTAGCATCTACTTTAGCATATTTTTCAAATCGATAAGGCGTATCTATGTGTGCATAAATTTTACTTGATTTAGGTGCAGTGGTAATACAGTCAACCGCATGTATATTCCACTCCTTGGATCCAAATAACGTATCAATATACTTGTTTAATGGTACAACAACTGGTAACCACATTTCTCTAGGAGGTGCTTTTGTCCACCAAACATCATATGTGCGTTTTCCGTCATGTTCATTATAGTAAATACCGTCTGATCCATTGCCTCTGTGTGCATTATCAGGGTTCATTGCCCATAATCTAAATTGTTCTATTGCAATTCTAGGTAAATAATCACGTGCAATAATATATCCTGCACTAGTTAATCGGTCATCCATGTGTTATGCTCCTACATATATTCCTTATTATATGATAAATACGTATAGAAGTCAAGGAAAAAAAATATGCCAAGATTAAGTTTATGGAATCCTCGTAAGGGAAATGATTACAAATTCATCGATAAGATGGTGAAGGGACACTTCGACCACGGCGGTACCTCACTACTTGTTCACAAATATTTAGGTTCACAAGACACAACTGATCCTGACTATGACCCTACCAAACCAGCAATACAAGATTTGCTATTCATGGAGAACCGTGACAGAAAATATGATGATAACATCTATGACCTACGTGGCGTATATACAGTTACAGACCAAGATATGGACTTATCTCAGTTTGGTATGTTCCTAGGCAATGACCAGATTATCTTTACTTGTCATATAAATGATATGGTAGAAAAATTAGGAAGAAAAATAATGACAGGAGATGTCATTGAACTTCCACATATGAGAGAAGACCTATTACTTGATGAAGAGGCTTCGGCAATAAATCAATATTGGGTCGTACAAGATGCATCAAAAGCCGCAGAAGGATTTGATCCAGGTTGGTGGCCTCACATATGGCGTTTCCGTTGTAAACAATTACAAGATACACAAGAATACTCAGATATACTTGGAACAGGCGAAGAAGCAGATGATTTGAAAAATCTTCTGTCTACATACAATAAAGAATTACAAGTCAATGATGCTATTGTAGAAGAAGCCCAAGAAAATGTTCCAGGAAAGTATTGGGATTATAGAACAAACAGTTTACAGTATGTAAAGGGTGGCGAACATCCAGAAGATTTAGATATGGCAACTGTTGCAAATGGTAAGAGTTTTCCAAATGAACCAGCAGAGAATACTTATTTCTTAAGAACTGATTATTCTCCAAATAGACTATTTCAATACCGTGTTAATAAATGGTACAAGATAGAAGACAGTGACGGTGGTTGGGAAGTTGGTAATCACTTGCATCATAAATTTATCAATAACGATGGCGTAGTCAAACTAGAAGACGGCACAGTTGTTGCAGGAAAGGTTAATTTGTCAAAAGCAGTTAAACCAAAGGTAGATTAATATGGCGACAGTAAAGCAAACACATTTTTACGATGAACAAATAAGACGATATATTCTACAGTTTATTAGAATATTCAGTGGGTTCACAGTAAAAACTGGTAAAAAAATGAACGACGGTGTAACTGATTATTATATAAGAACACCAGCAAGATATGGTGACGTATCTCGAATGGCGGCTACTATTATGAAAGGTAATAGTGAAAATATTATCAATTCAGCTCCATTTATTAGTTGTTGGATACAAAGTTTACAACCAGATAGGTCAAGAGTACAAGAACCATTCTTCAATGATGCTGTGGCAGTTACAGAACGAAAGTTTGATGAGAACACACAAAAATATACAAATGCAGAAGGCAACAGGTATAATGTCAAAAGACTTATGCCAGTTCCCTATCTACTAAACATGCAAGTTGATGTTTGGACTAGTAATACAGACCAAAAACTACAACTGATGGAGCAAATATTAGTATTATTCAATCCAGCATTAGAGATACAACACAATGACAACCCTGTTGATTGGACTACAATTACCACTGTAGAACTAACTGACATTCAGTGGTCAAGTAGAGGCATTCCCGCAGGCATTGAAGACCAAATCGATATTGCTACTATGTTCTTTCAAATACCTATTTGGATTAATCCTCCGGCACAGGTAACTAGACAAAATGTAATTAGAAATATTATACACAACTTATACACATACTCAGATTTAGATACATTAGATTATGATCCTGATGCATTTGAATTCTTTAGAGATTTACAAAAAGAAGCAAGTGTGGTAGTAACGCCTGAAAATTATGCATTACAAATTACTGAAAATAATGGTCAGTATGTTGCACAGCCTCTAGCAAACGGCAACTATGCTGATGGTATAAAATGGGAAGATGTTTTCAAAAATTATGGCAATTTAGATGATGGCATATCAAGATTAAGACTTAAATTTCATGGAAATCTTGAAGATGATGGGTCTGATATTATCGGTACAGTATCTTCAACACCAAATCCTGAAATAATTGAATTCGCTGTAGATACTGCAACATTACCAACTAATACAATTGGCGCAGTAGATAGGGTTATAGATGCAGGCAATGTTAAGCCTGGATTTAATAACTTTCCAAATCCTGCACTAGGACAAAGGTATCTTTCATTGACTGATGCTAATTCTCAAAGTATATGGGGAATAGATATAAATGAAAATGATATAATTGAGTATAACGGTAGTAGCTGGATTAAATCTTTTGATTCCAAAACGTACACTTTACGTGCATATGTAACAAATGCAAAAACTGGACAACAGTTTAAGTTTGAAGATGGAACATGGAATGACACATTCCAAGGAATTTACGATGGTGGGTATTGGCGACTAGAGTTATTACAGTAGGAAAGTTGCAAAAATGTTAAAAGCCGCGGGCGCATGTATAATCGCTAAAGATACAAAAAGAATTATTCTTCAACAAAGAGACAAATCAGGTTCACATCCAAGAAATTGGGGATTTTGGGGTGGCAAAGTTGAAGAAAACGAAAATATTGCACAAGCGTTACTAAGAGAAGTATGTGAAGAACTTGGACTTGATATCAAAGATGATATAAACAAAATTTATCCTCTAGACCAATATCATTCAAGAAACAAAGATTTCAGTTATTATTCGTTTGTGATAATTGTAGAGAAAGAATTTATACCAACACTCAATCATGAGAGTGGAGGATATGCTTGGATAGAGCATGATTATTTCCCAAAACCACTACACCCTGGTACACGCAGAACATTATTTAAAAAGCACAAATTAAGAGTGATTAGAGATATTATATCGTCACTATAACATTTGTAGATTCTATTAAATACTGTATGGGAGAAGTGAGTGGAAACAGGCATAATAGATTTCAAAAAACAAAAGTTCATTAGGGACTGCATTGAGTACCTAAAGACCGGAAATGCCGAGGCTGAACTCCGAGCCATCATCAATAGTGCCACGCCAGAATATATAGAATATATTAAAAAAGATATAGAATACGATACTATTATAGTAATAGACGCTGTAATAAAAAAGATTAGAACATCATCACAAAAGAAAATAACGTCTAATCGGCAAAAAATTAATATAATTGCATTAGCAACATTAGAAAAATTAGCGACCGATGATATAAGATTTGAAATTAAAAAAGTCACAGAAAGATATAGAGAAACTATAAATCCAGTAAAAGCATTATATTATGATTTACAAGAGATTATGTTTCTGTATGACGGTAAACCTAAAAATAAACACCACAAGTTTTTAATAGAAAAATTCTCTAACAAAGAATCATTTAATGATATCATCGTAGCAGTTGATAAAGATTTACTAGATTTACAAGAATGCAGAGAAAGAATTATACAAATAAGAGAAGAACTTGGATTTGCAAATAAGAGTGAATATTACAAGAAAGTAATAGACTTATATAATGAAATGCTACAATGGAAAAGACTATTCGAAACGTTTCCCGTTTGGGTAGATGAGCATTCTAATGCTCAGGGTGGCGGATTATACCAAACACTTAAAAATTTCTTCTGCGGAGAAGAATAAAGGGCGCCGTAGCGCCCTTCATATATCTTTATATTATTAAATTGCTATACTGCATTAGCAGGTACGTGACCGCCAAACATGTACCAAGCAACAATTACTACAACTGCTACTGCAATCCATACTTTTTTATTCTTCATTAGTTTCTTCATAACTTTCTCCTCCTTAAAAAAAAGAAGGCCGACTATGATGCCGACCTTCCCTATATTGTAAAATTATTAAGTTACTTACTTACCTACTTTAACTTCTACCATACCTTCGCCTTCTTCAAGTTTATCCTTGATAGCGATACCGATATATGCAGTCATTTTAGGATCGTGGTCTTCTTTCCATGCTGTAGCATGACCTTTGTTATCAGCCGCTACCATGATGTCGCCTTTTTTGACTGAACCCATAGTTTTAACTGGAACACGACCTTGAAGTGCGATAGCTGGGTGTGACGCATCATCACCTGCTTCGCCGTTCATTAGATAAGCTGGCTTCATTGAAACAACACCTGCTAGTCTATCACATCCGTGACCTTCTGCCGCTGTTACTTCTTTTTCTCCACCAAACATCATTACTGTACCTTCATCATATTCTGCATCTGCTTCATAACGTTCTGCAAGGTCGGCATATTTTGCCGTTGTTGCTTCACCGTTGAAACGTGTTGCTGTCATGTCACCGCCATTAGCAGTGATATCACCTGATACTGTAAAGTTACCAGTATATGAACCGTCCATTGCGATTGTTCTGTTTGCACTTAAGTCACCACCGCCTGATAGGCCGTTGCCTGCAGTAATTGTACGTCCTTCTAAAGTTGTCTGTACCGCATTTGCTTTAGATGTTGCGTCTGCACTTGCTGTTGAAATTGCATCCGATTCGGCTGTATCAGCATATGCTTTTGCTGATGCTAGAGTTGCCGCATCTTCGGCATCAACGTATGTAGTGGCCGCCTTTGTTGCAATGTTTGTGTTAACAGTTGTAGCAAAGTTTTCGTCATCGCCAAGTGCCGCCGCTAGTTCATTTAGTGTATTCATTGCTGACGGCGAACTGTCAACTAGTGCTGTAATTTCTGTATCAGTATATGCTTTCGCACTTACTAATGCCGCATCTGCTTTTGTAGTTGCATCTGTTGATGCTGTAGATACTGCCGCTGATTGCGCCGCATTAGCTTTAGATGTTGCATCCGCACTTGCTGTTGAAATTGCATCCGCTTCGGCTGTATCTGCGTAAGAACGTGTAGCTATCGTTGATGTATCAACATTGATTTGGTTGTTTGAGTCATCGTGTGTTAGCCCTGTATTAGCCATACCACCGATTAAATCTCTTACAACTTCTTGTGCAGTTGAACCAAGAGTTAGGCCTGCTTGTACATCTAGTGTACCTGCAACATCAACATTACCGTCTGCTTCTAATGTACCATCAACTTCAATATTGTTTTTGAATTTGACTTTACCGCTCATAGTTTTAGCGATTGCGGCACCACCATCACCGCTATCTTTAGCGGCTAGAATTGATACGTTACGTTCTAGGTCTGAAATACGTCTTAAATTTGATTTTGTACCAGTGAAGATAATATCATCAGTGGTCATATCGACTGTACCTGTAATCTCTGAGATGTTACCAGTACTGTCATACTTATAACGTTTACCACGTTGAATTTTAGTATTCGTGGAACCGTTGTGTCTAAATTTTCTTCCCATCATTGTCTCCTTAAATCGAAAGGTCTTTAGATGACCTCATGTTCATAATTGAACTGTAGGGGAGTTAAAACTCCCCTACTTTGTTAAGTTTTATTGCTCGTCCATGTAAATTACTTCTACTTCATCGTCTTCTGAAAGAACGTCTGAGGCAAAAGTTAATCCACTTGAAGTAATTGTTACTTCATTTGGTCTCGCCATAATTCTGTTGATATAAACAACAGCATATGGTGAATCATTTATTTCTGATGCAAAATCTACGGCATCTGAGCCTAGAGAAATTTTACCAGAAGTTAAAGTTGCCCATGTGATTGACTTGCTTGAACCAGTGTTATCTGTTTCGTCTTGTGCAGTTGTCTCATACGCATGAGTGTGTTTTTTAGAAGTGTTACCTAACTGTGCATAACGACCATCTAGTGATACTGTAACATCAGATTGTGTACCAACTGATAAAGTTAGTGTACCGCCTGAGAATGAAGCACCATCCACATAGTCATTGACTTCTGTTTGTGTATTAGTAACAGTTAAAGTACCTGCCGCATCATCATATGATATGCCAATACCTGTTCCTGCTGAAACATTAGCCATAACCGCATCTTGGGCTCTTTCATCAGTGAAGAATAAGTTCGATGATCCCTCAGTAATTTCGTCTGAGTTATCAACGCCTTGAACTGCCGATGTTACGTAAGCCTGAGTTGCGTATGAGTTAGTTGTTAGATAAGAACTTACACGTGCGTCTGTATAATAAAGATTAGATGAACCTTCAGATACATCATCACTGTCCATACTTGCATTGATATAAGCATCAACTCTTGCATCTGTATAGTACAAGTTTGTACCTTCAGATACGTCAGATGTTGATTTATTACCAAGTCTTGTATCAAATAGTGTGTTCACTCTAGCATCTGTATGATAAAGATTGTTCGAACCTTCAGAAAGATTATCTGTATCTTTGATAGCTAGTCTTGTATCAAACAGTGTGTTCACTCTAGCATCTGTATGGTATTTGTTGGTTGTACCTTCAGTCAAGTCATCTGTATCAGAAGCAGATAAGTTTAAGTTAGCACCAGTTGCCGCGGCAACTCTTGCATCTGCTCTTGCATCTGTAAAGTACAGATTAGATGAACCTTCTGCTAGATTATCAGTATTCTTAGTTGATAATCTTGTATCCCAACGTGCATCTGTGTAATAAAGATTAGTTGAACCTTCAGCTACATCGTCTGTATCTTTAGTGCCTAGTCTTGTATCAAAACGTGCATTTGTGTAATAAAGGTTAGTTGAACCTTCTGCTAAATCATCTGTGTCGCTTGATGCTAAACCTTGTGTTGAAATAACACCAGTTGATGAATTATATGTCAAGTCACCTGAAACTGAAATTGCCCCTCTTGCTCTTGCATCAGTGAAATACTGATTTGAGCCTTCAGACAAGTTAGTTGTTGAGTGATTTGCAATGCTAGTTACTGTACCTGTTACATCACCTGTTACGTCACCTGTTACGTCACCAATAAATGTTGCCGCTGTTATGTCACCAGAAGAATAAAAATCTTCTGCACCAATTGACCAACGGTCATTAGTTTCGTCCCATAATAGTTGTACGTTTAGGTCATCACCACGTTCAATTTCGATACCGCCTGAAATTGATGCAGTACCAGTTGCATCTGAGTTTAGAAGCAGAATATTATCTGCTAAGTCAATTTGTGATGTATTGATTGTAGTTGTTGTACCATTAACTGTTAAGTTACCTGTAACTGTTACGTTGCTTGAGAAAGTACCAGTTGTACCTGAAACAGCATTTGAACCTGAACCAATGCCTGTGCTTATTGCATTATCAACATAAGTTTTGTTTGCCGCGTCAGTTCCAGTTGTTGGAGTTCCAACTTCTTTGATAACATTTGAATTCATGTCAATGTGGTCGCCCACTTGAATGTCACCAGATGAAGTCTTAAGTTCACCTGTAAACTGAATTCCGTTGTTTGATTCAATTTGCAAAGTACCAGTACCAGTAGTCATCAATTTCAACGTTTCGTTAGCGTCCGTTTTAACTGTGATAGTGCCACTATCGTCTTCTAGAATCTTTTTGTTGTTGATGTATAGTGATCCTGGCCCTAAGTAAAGGTCACGCCATCTTTTTGTTGTTGAGCCTAAGTCGTATGTATCATCCGTACCAGGTAAGATATCACCGGTGTATTCTGAATCACCTGTGACATTTACGCCTGCTGAGAATGTAGCTGTATTTGTTACTGCTAGTGTACCGCCAACTGTTACATTACTTGTAAATGCACCAGTAGTAGAAGAAGACGTACCGCCTTCTCTCATAAGTGGGTAACCGCCAGTTGTTGCGCCATCGTGTACTACAAGAGTTTTCTTGTCTGTATCGACTGTAACTTCACCTACTAGGCCAGTAAATGATGAGTGTTGTGTCGTTGTACCACGACGGAACTGTATTGCATATGCCGCCATATTATATTCTCCCGTCTATAAAAAATCGATTTATTATAAACTACACTGAATTGGGTTAAGTGTAATCTACTCTTATTTATCTAAGATAGTGAATATATGACTGTATGTATTTAATTATTAAAGTATTACTACTTCGATAATTTTAGAGCCTTCAGAGTCCTCTGTTGTTAAGGATTTGGCAAAAACTGCACGTCCCATATCGGCGCCGCCAACGCTTTTTGCATGACCTTTAACACTGGATGTTACCATTAAATCGCCTTTTTTTACTGGTCCAATTACTTGACATGGTACTCTGCCACGTAATGCAATGTAAGGATGTGTATCATCTGTGCCTGCTTCTGCATTCATTCTATAAGCTGGATTAGTACTTACAACCCCTGCCACTCTGTAGTCTGTGTGTACATCTGTCTTAGTGACTTCTTTATCGCCGCCAAATATAAGGACTGTTCCTGGTTCGTAAATGTCATCTGCTTCATAACGTTCTGCAAGGTCGGCATATGTAGCTTCAATCGTTTCGCCGTGAACAAATTCCCATCTTTTTGATGGGCTACCCAAACTATATGTTGCATCAGTTGATGGTGTTATAGTACCTGATACTGTATTATTATTATCATTTACCATATGGTTCGTTGGTAAGTCTCCGGAAGTCAAATAACCGCTATCATTTGGTAAATCACTTATAGCTGTAGGGACATTCGGTTTATCTATTAAATCATTATAACTACCTGATGTAGCCACTGTTGCCAAATTATTTGCTACTGCTAACGTGCTTATCTGTGATTGTAGTGTTCCGTTGTAATCAGCATCATTGTTTATTGATGCCGCTATCTTTTTTAATGTGTTTAATTGATTTGGTGCAACATCTACCACATCACTTATACGGCTTTCTGTATATGTATTTGCCGCATTCAAATTTGTAACATCATCTGCTTGCCAATCTGCGGTAAAACCTTGATAACTCTGTGTGATATACCCTGCATCATTATAGAAAGAACCAACATTAGTCGGTAGACTAGAGCCTGTTGAGCCCCCAGTGCTTCCTGAAATAACAGTTGCGTCTGTCAATAGACCAAAATCTGTAGGAGCATCATAACTAATAACACCAGTTGTATTATCATAACCTATTTCATTGCCATCAACTGAGATTGCCGCTCTAGCATCCGAATCTTGATAATAATTTCCTGAAAAAGATATTACACCTGTTGCAGGATCATATGTTAATTCACTACCAGCGTCCATAGTAATAGCCGCTCTTGCTCTTGCATCTGTGTAATAAAGATTTGAACCTTCAGCTAAATCATCTGTATCATAATTCGTTAGAACATTTGTAATTGCAGTACCATCACCAGTTATAGTAGTGAATGTTGCTTGTGCGGGTGCAGTTGCACCAATAACAGTTCCATCAATATTACCTGAGTTGATATCTACTGTACCATTACCTGTTACATCAATTATTACATCGCCATTTTCTGAATTTACATCGCCTACTAATGCACCTGTAAGTACAATGTCATTTCCTTCAATAGAAGCTGTTTTAAAGTCACTACTAAAAGTAGAAAATTTGTCTGCTTCCTCGTCCCAACCAAACTTCTTATTTGATTCAGACCCACGATTAATTTCAATACCAGCATCTTCTGGAGTATCAGTACTTTCTAAATCTCCATTTAATAGCATGAACGGATCCGCAACACTTACTGTTTCTGAATCTACTGTAGTTGTGGCGCCTAATACACGTAAATCACCATCAATTTCTAGTACACCATTTTTAGGTTTAATTACTGCGTTTGCAACAGAATCTAAAATCAGTTTTTCACCTTTTAGAAATAATCTGTCACCGAATTTAATTTGCTCTGCCATATGAATTCTCTCTCAAACGATTAGGTTTCTTATCTAATTGTATTTATCAGAATTCATGGTTTTTTAACCATAAAAAAAGCCGGGAATAAATCCCGGCTTTCTTGTAATCTAATTTGTATAAAAAATTATACGAATGCTAGATTTGAGACTGCGATTTTAGAAACGTAGTCTGCCGCATTACCTAGAGATGATGCAGTGTTTGTTAGTTCAACATAACCGTAACGAGTCATAAATGACACTACTGGTTCGAATGAACTTGGATCTACCACAACGCCTGATGACATTAACGGTACGTATGGGCAATAGAACGCCGCCGCATCGATTTCGCCTTGACCTTTGTAGCCTAGTAATACGTCATCGTTTGATGCATATGTGTTTACATATACTCTCATAGTACTGTTTAGAGTACCTACGAACTTAGTATTAGTTGGTGCTTCAAAAGTACCTTCAGTTGTACGTGCAAATGCTGATGTAGTTGCAGATTGTAGAACTGTTAGTGCTGATGGTGAGATAACTGCCCAGTTAGCCGCGCCACGTCTTGTACGCTGTGCTACTAGGTTAGCTTGTTGGTTGATTAATGTCGCAAGTACGGCATGTCTGTCACCGATAAACGTTGGTGTACCTGTGAATGATGCTGACATGTCATATGTAGCGCCAGTAGATGCTAAGTTAGATAGTGAACCTAGAATTTCTTGGTCGATTTCAGCAGTGATTTCCATTGCTAATGCCGCCATGATTTCAGCTTCGATATCTAAACCGTGCATTGAGTTAGCGTCTTGTGCCGCTTCGAAAGTCCAACGTGCAGACAGTTTACGAGTTTTCGCTTCAACTGTTTGCTTTAGAACTTGAATTGACATTTTTGATCCTGCTTCACCTTCTAGTGATGCTGTAGAAGCCGGAGCCCCTGCCGCGTCACCTGAATATGCGTTAGCAATATCAAATGGGCTTAGTGCTTCATCACCTGCCGCCACGCCAGCTTTTGCTTCTGCGTAACGTACTCTTAGAGTGTGAATTTGGCCTACTGGGCCTGTCATTGGCTGTACGCCGATGATTTCGTTTGCAATTACTGTTGGCATTACACGACGGATAACTGGTAGGATCACTTTGTTAAGAGTAGCGATGTTACCAGCCTGTGTTGCACCAGCAGTTGCACTTTCATTAAGTGCTACTTTAGTGTTTTCTAAAACTGCGGACATTGTGTCACGTTTTGTGCCTTCTAGACCTTCTAGTAGTGCATCACGTGTACCGTCCCAGTTATTTCCTTCAAAAAGATTTTCCATCTTTTATTCTCCTGATATTATCCTGGTTAATTCAATCCAGCCAATTTCTTAAGCTGAATTATTTCGGCATCGCTTCCTGACGACTGTGGTTCTACGTGTGTTGCTACCCCACGGTCACCAGTTCTTTCAGTCACTTTGCCTTCTGTTAATGTTTTTGTTTCTTTTGTAGAAACGTTTTTCTCATCCAAAACAGCCGGTAGATATTTTTTAAATGCTGTTTGTAGATTTGAAGTTTTTACTGACTCTAATAAATCAGACATTACTGTTGCTTTTTCTTTACCTAACGGTGCTAGTAAACCAGATAGAACTTCTTTTCTGTTCATCTTGTCTTCTAGTATACGTTGAGTTCTCTTAGCGCCTTCAATGTCCGCATCTTTATCAGCTATCACTTTTTCAAGTTCTGCAACCTTGTTAGCAGATTCGTCAAGTTTCTTGTTCACTTTAGCTACTTCTGTGCCTTCATTTAATTGTGAAGCCATAAATTCGCCTGAGAATGCTTCAAAGACCTTACGTCCAAACTCATTTTCTTTAGCTTGTACGATATCTTCTTTAAGCATTTTCATTTCTGAACGTAAAGAATTCTTAATTGTATTTTCAACAAGTTCTGCCGAACGTTTAATAAACGATTCTTTAGTCTTGTTAAGAATATTTTTGCCTTCTGCTACCAAACGTACTTTAGTATTAACTAATTCACGTTTATCATTATGGAACTCAGATAGTTCACGGCTTAGTTGTTTAACAACGAATTTCTTAGTTTCCTGTAGATTTTCGTTAACTTTAGCCCTGTCTGCCTGTAGTTCTTTAACTTCGGTCGCTAAACGAGAAGTAATGAATTTTTCAAGGAGTTTTGCATGTTCAGAAATTGCTTTCTTATATGCAACTCGTTCTGCGATAAGTTGTTCACGGTCTGTTTTAAACTCTGCCATTTCAGCTTTAATTGATGTATTAAGCATGTTGTCCATAGCTTCTACAATCACTGATTTGTCGTGTTCAAACTTTTGTGCGAACTCCTCACGCAACTCGGCTGTAATCTCCTCTCTTGCTTCATTTAGTTTTGTCTCAAGAGCCTCTTTAATTTGTGCGCCAGCCTCTTCGGATAGGGCACCTGACTCTAAAAGATTAGCAAGGATTTCTGTTGCCATTGTTGCTTCTCCTGTTATAGTTTAAGTTCATTAATGAACTTAACGATTTGTTCTGACAAGTATTTTTGAGCGACCTTGTCTGTTTGTACATTCTGTGCTAGTTGCCAAGTTTGGTAACCACCACGCATGTTCATTAAACCTTCGTAGATTGCCTTCGGATAGGCATCTGGAGCACTTGGTTGTGCTACGATGTCTACTGTGACAATCTCAAAATTCTTCACATTCCCATCGTGACCAACTTCACCAGAACCACGAGATGAGACACCTAGCGTGGCACCTGATTCGATTAATGTTCTGATAATGTTACCCATGGGTGTAGGAACAATTTTAAGTTTACCATATCCGTTCGGCCCATCCATCCACATATTCTCAATAATATGTGATACTCTGTCTACATTGACAGTTAATTCTGGCGGATGGTCACATTCACCTAATACTGGGAAACCTTCACTGATTTTAGCTTGTACAGATTCAACTGCCTTGGTAATTTCAGATACAGGGTATACCCTTTGGTTGGCATTCTTAACGTTACCTTGAACGAAAATGCCTTCCATGAACATGTTTTTTCCGCCGTCCTCACCTTCCACGATACGTGATTTCACATTCGCTTGTTTGTGGGATAGTCTTTCAATAAGAACGGTCATTGGTTATCTCCAAAGTTTTAGCTACTAACTGATTTAGTGTTAGCGCCGTTATCACCTTCAGAAGCCGATTTTGGGCTCATTGCAGGTGCTTTACTGTTTCCAGATACGTTTACGTTACCTGTTGACATATCTTTTGGTGCATCACCTTTGCCGCCTGATGTGTTACCATCGTTTTGGCCTACTGGTTTTGCATTTGAATCGTCACCAGGACGCTTTGCATTTGCATTGACTGTTGATGCTGTGTTGTCACCATTATCACCTGTTGACGCTGTTGCAGGAGTAACATACTCGTCCAACTTGTCTTCATCTGCTTCTGCTTCGTCTTCTGATTCTTCTAAATCAAGTTCTAGTTCATCTGATTCGTCTACTGCTTCTTCTTCAACAGCTTCGATTTCAGTTGCTTCTTCCATGTCATCTTCTGCATCCATTTCGTCTGCTTCGTCTTCCATGTCATCGCCTTCACCTGACATAATTTTTTCGAATTCCGCTTCAAGATCCGCTAGATTTGATTCTAGGTCATCTACACGTGCTTCCATATCCTCAGCTGGAGCCTCTTCATCACCCATTTCTAGGTCTTCTTCTGCTTCATCTTCTGATGATTCGTCTGCATCATAGAATTCTTCATTTTCTATTTCGGATGCATCAGCTTCGATGTTGCCATCTTCTAATGATACTTCCTCTAGTTCTTCGTTTTCCTCAACTTGGTCAGTCTCGGCCTCAGATTCGTCTATATCCTCAAGGTCTTCTTCTACAACTTCGTCACTATCGTTAAGAAGTTCTTCATGGATCCTACGAGCCTCTGCTACAATAAAGTCATGCAACATGTTTTCTGCGGCGTCTTTTTCCTCGTTGATTAGAAGTTCTAGTACGTTCTCTAATGTACTTTTGTCTGACATAATATTATATCTCCTTATCTTCTATAATCGCCACGTTTGCAAAGTCGCTTGATGTGGCAAGGTTGTAGAAACACTTCTATTGTTTCAAATGTATTTATAGAGGTTTTGGGGGTTTATTAAGGAAATGCAACAAAACGGCTATTTTTTCAAGCCATTTTGTGATATAAGTTATTTAACAAAGTATGTCATTCACTTATGTACTCATTTAACTGTCTTTTCAGACATTTATTGACACTTAAATATTATAGTTCAGGTTCAGCAGATGCCTCAGAACTACCACCATATTGAGTGCTTAGTCGTTCTTTTGCTTCTGTATTCTGTACTTTTCTATATTCACGCATCTTACGTAGGTCATTAAGGTGGGTAAGTGTTAGACGATTTTTTCTTGTATCATCTAATTCTATGCTATTATGTTCATCCCTATCAGGTGAATAATTTTCATTGATATCACTATACTTCATTTAAAAACTCCGTTGACTATATCTATTTATACGTTTGGATCGATTTCGTCTGTTTCTTCGGAATTTTCCGCGCCACTTATTGGTGAACCTTCTTCGTCTGTCTCTGCATCCGTTTCATCAAACTCTGGTTCGCCGCCTTCAAACTCACCACCGGGAACACTTGCCCCTACTGATTTAAGTCCGTCTGCTTCTTGTGGGTCGCCAGTGCCTTTTTCTTCATGCCATAACTTTTCGTTTTCCATGATTTCTTCATCAGATAATCCCAAGAAACGTTTCATTGCAAAACGCTTACTTACATACTCTGCGCCTTCGATTGCAGTAAATACATTCATCATAACTTGGTCTACTTCTGCTTGACGATACTTACCAAAGTTTTGTGGAGGATTAAATTTCAAGTCAAACAAAGAACTTTCAATAATCACACCTCTGTGCTTCATGAACATCTTAAACTCTCTATCCAAGTCTTCACATACTAATGCTTGTAAACGTTCACAGAACTTAGTAAATCTAAATTCTTGAATGAATGCAGTACCTACACGACCATCATTGTAGCCGTTACCGTCACTGTCCAAGCTACCTAGATAGCTTGGTGGAACTCTAAGTCCACGCATCATCTTATCATTGAAGTATTTCAAATCATCAATCTGTCCTAAGTTTTCACCACCAGGTAGTGTCTCAACTTTAGAACCACGACCTTCAGCCGTCTGAGCAAAGAAGTAATCTTCCATAATAGATAGTGGATTGTATGCACTATCTGTGATGTTTTGTCCACCACCTGTTTTACTTGGAATACGTCTTTGATGAATTTCACTTTTAATACGTTCTAAGTGGGCTCTTGCTTTGTGTGTTGGCATGTTACCAACATCGATATAGAATACTCTACGTTCTGGTGCTCTTTGAACACGATAAATCAGAATAGCATCTTCTAATAATTCTTTTTGTTTATAAACTTTGAACACTGGTTCAAGTATTGAGTTACCAAAAGGCCAGAAGCCATCGATACCTTCACTTAATGAAATATGAACAATATGCTTTGCATCAACTGGCGTTGATGTTTGGTCTGACACAAATCTACTACCACCAGCGCCGCCGGCTGTATAGCCTTGTGTAGTGTTCGCATTAATATTAGGTGCTCCCGTAAGACCTGTTTGTGTTTGTAATAGTTTAGTTGTATCGGCAGTAATATTAAGGCTCTGTAGATTAATATCTAAATCTTTAATATAGTATGCTTCAATTTTTTTGCCTTTGCCTTCGTTAACAATAACTTTTTCGATTTTAGCTGGATCTACCCAAAAAAGTTTATATGTTTCCGGGTCACGAACAAATATTTGGTCTCCGAATTTGACTGTGTTTCTAAAGATACGGAACATTCTCTTATTAATTTTATTAAGAGAACACCATTGTCTTAATGATTTTTGAATAATATCATTTTCTGTTTCGCTTGAATCTTGATTATATTCAACATGAAAAGGAAGTTTACTATATTCGTTTTTCAATGTAGAAAATTCTGCAATAGTATCTAATGCAGTATTCACTTCACTATCTAAATCCATTTGGTCATATTGACCATATCTTTGTACACGATTGGGTTGTCCCTGATAAACCTCAGGCAACCAACTGCTATATCGTTTGGTATCTGCATCGCCGGCATATCCCCCACCAGATGAACGTGGCATCTTTTCGGGCATTCCGTCGTATGTTTTAAAATATTTTTTCCAGCTCATTTTTTATTCCTTAGAGTTAATACTATCATAATTTGATATGTTTGTCAATACTCTTCCTTTAATTATTATTTAACGCATTCACTAGATTACGCAATTCAACTAATACTGCATCTTTCTCTGCCGCATTTTCATCGTTGTCTCTTCCAAAATAAGACGCAGGATTAATGCTTGTATATTTGGTTTCTAAGTTTTCTAATGCTTGTATCATTAATCTCATATTCTCTTGGCCTTCCTCAGTCTTTGACGCATCAGTAGTTCCGATTGCTTCCATAACTGCTCGTAATTGTGCCGCTTGTGTTTCACCGTATTCTTCACCTGGCTTAAATAAACCAAGTAGTTTGGTCAAATCTTTTAAATCATCTGCGATATCTTCACTTTTATTTGGTCCTTCAGTTAACAGTATGCTATTAATTTTATCAAACATATTTTCAGCATCGGTATCAGTAAATATTCTTTTAACAATGTTACGCTCGTCCTTGGTTACTTCATTTTGGTTCAGAACTTCTCTGCCTGTTTCTAAAGTAGCATCTGTTGACTTTTGCGTGTCTCTTGTTTCATCACTGCTGGTTGCCTGGCTTTCAGAAACCTCAGCACCCACTAGGTTGTTTGCCCAATCGACAATGCTTGTGCCAGCACTTAACAGACTTGTTTGTAGTTCAGTTACCGCAACATCAAATTTACCAGTTAGTAGTGTTACTGTTGATGCTAGTGGACTAAATGAGTTTGCAAATTCTACTGCTTCTGCCAATAAGGCTTTATTCGCAGTATTTTGTTCACCTAATATAGATGTAAATCCTTTAACCTGTTCGTCAAGTACTTGTTCAAGGGCAACTGTTGCTTGTCTTCTTGTATCAATTCCTTCTAGTACGGCCTTATCTGCTTCTGATGGACCAGTTGGGCCTTTGTCTGCATCTTCGACTGTTGCTCTAAGACGAGACAAATCTGCAATCATTGACTGTAAAAATTGGTCTGTTTGTAAAACTGCACGATTGCCTTCTTGGCTTGCACTTGCAATAATGCTTTGAATATCTGGAGATAAATCAGCAATAGCAGTTTGAAATGCCTCTGGTCCTTGCTCGCCCGCCATCGCAAGACGCTCTACAATTGGA
>CERI01061283.1_pt1 | contig 36548 bp, 29 predicted proteins | sample 350261 | NCBI WGS metagenome assembly CERI01 (sample SAMEA2620979, study PRJEB7988) | marine metagenome | isolation source: saline water (ENVO:00002010), including
AAATCGAATAAATTATTGAAGGCGGAAGCCGAACATCAAAAGTTTTTAGATAAACTTGTTTCAGGTAAGTCAAATTATAGACCTGACTTACCTGACTTAAAATGTGGTCCTCGTATGACGAGTGATCGTATAGCAGGTAATGGTCTTGCAAAAGAACGTAGTCGCTATACAGGTAATGAGATTGCTGGTATTGTAGTCACACATAAATCAAATCTAATGCCAGTTCGTAAAGATAACAAACAAGCAGCTATTGATGCAGCATCAATGAGGAGATAATAATGATATTGAATGAAAATGATGATGGCACTATGACTTATGATCGTATGTGGATGATCGGTGAATTGCGCCAGCGTGAATGCCAAGTACTTTTCAAAAAGGCCAACGGAGAAACGCGGGATATGCTTTGCACATTACAAGAAGATGCATTGCCCGATTGGTCAATAGATGCAAATACTAAACCTTCAAGCAAAGGTTTTTCAGAAGATGCTATTCGTGTAATTGATGTAAAACAAGGCGAATGGCGATCATTTCGTGTAGATAATGTTATATCGTTTACTTAATATAAATAGTTAGAAACGGAGAATTGTATGTTCATAGATATAGATCCTATTACTATGCAATGGCTAATTTTTATAGGAGCCAGTGTTTGCGCTTTTATGATTGGCTACTTAATAAATAACTCATCACAAGATAAAGTTATTGAAACTACAATTCTTTATTTAGTTGATAATAAAATGGTCAAGTATAAAAAAGACGAAAACGGCGAAATTGAACTTCTGCCAATTGACGATTAACTAATTGATTCCATTGAAAACTTTTTTGTTTACATTACTGCAAAAATGTGGTAGAATATATTATAATTTGGTGATGGAGGAATCATGGCTACAAAACGTCAAAAAATTAGAGAACAATTGGCTTCAGAATCAAAACTAAAGCCAATTAAAAAACCACGTAAGAAACGTCAAATGTCAGACGAACAAAAAGCAGCAATGGTTGATCGCTTAGCAAAAGCTCGTGCTGCCCGTGGTCCAGCTAAAAATCTTTCTATTGCAGAGTCTATTCGTGATTTGCCTTTGGAGCATCCATTGTCTCCAGATAAAGTTAAAGACTGGATTAAAGAGCAAAAAGATTTAATTAAAGGATTAGGTAAAGAAGCAAAAGAGAGTAAGGATAAAAATCTCCGTCAATTATATTGGGAAACGGAAACTTACATCTTTAATTTGCAACGTTACCTTGGAGACGGCATCTATCGTGATAACCGATATGGTGCTCAAAAACAAAATACTATACAACATAGATGTGTAGCAATGGCATACTATACTGATGGTACGCCAAAGCGAACACCTGGCGTGTATTATCCAGACATTGGAGATGTATATACTAATGAAATGGCCATTGATGATAAAATCAACAGCAGAAAAAATGTTTCTAACAAAAAGTGAATTCACTAAGTTAGTAGTAGATACCGTAAAATCGCATAAGTCTTCTCATATGGATGCTATCATTCATTTATGCGAAGTTTACGATATAGAGCTGGAGGATGTGCGTAAGTATATTTCTCCAGTTATTAAAAATAAGATTGAGGCAGAAGCAATGAATTTAAATTTTTTGCCTCAAGAAAACAGTTTACCTATCTAAAAAAATATGATAGAATACTACAGTAATATTTCAGCAAATAAGGAAAAACATATATGTCTTTTGCAAATCTAAAACGTAACCGTACAGACTTCTCCACTCTTATCAACGCAGCACAAGCGTCCGGTGGTGGCGAAAAAAAATCATATGGTGATGACCGTATGTGGAAACCCACGGTTGATAAAGCTGGCAATGGTTATGCCGTGCTTCGATTCCTCCCAGCTAAAGAAGGCCAAGATATTCCTTGGGTTCGCTATTGGGACCACGGGTTTAAAGGCCCAACAGGTCAATGGTACATTGAAAAATCTCTAACCTCTATCGGTCAACAGGATCCTGTATCCGAATTAAATACTCGTCTATGGAATTCAGGTATTGAAGACGATAAAGAAACTGTACGTAAGCAAAAGCGTAGACTACATTATGTTATAAATGCATTGGTAGTCTCGGATCCAAGTAATCCTGCCAATGAAGGCAAGGTCTTTATGTACCAATTTGGCAAAAAGATTTTTGATAAGATTATGGATCTAATGCAACCTCAATTTCCAGATGAAAAGCCAGTCAATCCATTTGACTTTTGGGATGGTGCGGATTTTGTATTAAAAATTCGTAACGTTGAAGGTTACCGTAACTATGACAAGTCAGAATTTCGTTCACCAGCGCCTCTCTACGATGGCGAAGAATCTCGTCTTGAACCAATTTATGATAACCTATATGATATTTCAGAGTTTACTGATCCTACGAACTATAAAACTTATGATGAGCTAAAAACTAAGATGTATCAAATACTAGGTGAACAAGCTCCACGTACTGTAAAGCAAGAAGTAGCAATGGATTTGGACGATGAGATTCCAAACTTTGATGCTCCTAAGCCTCAACCCGCAGCTCCTATTCAAACTGCGGAATCATCAATGGATGGTGAGGACGATACAATGAGTTACTTTGCTAAATTAGCTGCTGAAGATTAATTATTCAGTTTTACCTAAGAATTTCTCAATCTCATCGGTTGATACCGGTGAGTGTTGAGACATAAAAGTATTTTTAGAAGCAAAGTTTGATATTTTGGTAGAGTAATCACCAATATTAACAGCTGGGGATGACGACTGTTGTTGTGGTGGACCATTGGTAAATATGTTACCACTACCAAACATATCAGCTACACCAAACCCGGGAACACTTTTTATTTTTTCCCATTGAATACCCGGCGTATATGTACCGCCGGGTACTTTTATTTTCGTAACGTATTTCGGACTAACCGATGGCGCATCCAGTGTTTCGCCTTCGCCTTGGAAACCTTTCCCAGCTGAAACAAGTTCATTAAATATTGTTGCTGCCATATTAACAAAATCATTAGACATTAGACCACTACCTCCCTCGCCTGCGACAACCGCTTGTGCTGCGTCTGCTAGAGAAATTCCCTGACTTTTAGCTCTTGTTTCTATAATTTTCATTACAGCTGCTCTATCACTGACGTTCTCAACTCCTGCTATGTCTTCAGCTATGCCGCGCCCCCGTTCAACCAGTCCGGCGTTGCCAGTTATGATGCCGACTCTGGTGAAACTCTCTGATGCTTTTTGTCTTCTAGCTAAATATGCATTCATTTCTTCATCATCACCCGCGCGTCGAATATCGCCTTTTCGCAAATTCTCAAGGTGGAGCAGATGTGTAGCTACTTTTTTAGCTTCAGCTGCGGCAGCGGAAAGATCACCTGCCTCTAGCAAACGATCTGTTTCAGCTAAAGATTTATCCACTTCATCAATCATTGCCTGCTGCATTTTATCGCCTTTAGTTTTTAGCCAATCAGCTAGGGCAGATACTGAAGTAACAGCTAGATATCCTAGCGCTAAAGTAATAGCACCAGCTGGACCAAACATCATCATGCCCATAGCAGCGAACTCAGCTGTGTTTGTAAGCATATTTCCTAAAGCTTCACTCCCTGTTAAACCAGTAATAGCGCTTCCCATTTCTGCGCCAACAAAACCAATTATTCCAGCTATTCCTAAATTTCTTATAAGACCACGCCCAAGCATTCTAGAGCGCCCTTTTACTTTTTTCTTAACATTTTCTTTTTCATCTTTTCCATAAAAGTCAGCGTCTTTTGCGGTTAATAATGTAGGAAATATTAATCTACCTAAGCTACCAAACCCTTTAGATATAAGCCTACCAATAAGTTTAGGTCCAAAAATTAAAGCTGCAGCACCGGCTACCATTGAAGATAATTCAGATACAGTCATTGCATCTTCACCGTCGCCAAATAATTTAAAATCTTGAATAAAGTCTGGAAGCATTTTATCAATTAGAGGCTGTAAATATTCTTTACCAAGAAGAGCACCAACCCCAACTCGAAACAAATAACCAATTCCGGCACCTAGCAATGCGCCTATAGACATTGCACTAAGAGCACCAGTGAATGCTCCCATCATTGGACCAAGCATTCCTTTTATTCCGCCTAGTAGTCCATCTACACCAGTGCCCTTTGCCAAACCACCAGCAAAAGTTTTAGGTTTAGATCTTTCTGAAAGTGAAAGTCTTTGTTGTTTTTTACTTTCCCGGCGTTCTTCTTCATCATCACCAGCTGATCTTCTTGCTTCTTTGTCCGCGTCAATTTGAGACTGTAAAAGGCCTTTGATGTCTTCTCTAACATCGCTTAAAGATCTATTTTGTTCCTGTAGTTCTGAAACTACCATCTTTAGGTTGGACATGATTTATCCTTACATCATTTGTCTTTGACGTTCTTCTTTTTCTTGTTTTACTTGGTCAATTAACATACTAAGGTAAATTTCCCTCTCCCAAGGCATCATCATTTCAATATCTATTAAAGAGTATTTATAGTTTTGAATCAGCTGATAGTTCACTTGATAGAAATTTACAAGTGTATCGTGAGAGAGGTTAATTAAAAAAAATCTTGTAATCCTTGCAGTAAAACTTCATTGTCTTTATCACAGTGATCGCACTTAAATAATACATCATGGCTAAGCTTTGGCAACCCTTGCACAAAATTTATTAAATTCTCAAATTGTTGTGTGTTTAAGCTTTCAATAAATGTTATAATATTTTCTTTAGTTTCATTTGCAAAATTAATAAGCTCATCTTCTGTCCTGAGTTTGTCTAGACATAAAATAATCATATCAATCATCGCGTCTGCCATTGTATCTGGATTGCTTGAATTTAATTCTTTTTGCAAACCTTTGTATTGTGGATATTTCAATTGAACTGTATAGTTATCATTCAATTTAACTGTAGGAGTTTCTTCTGGAATTTTTACTTGAATATCTTCTAAAGGAATTACAACTTCAGTAAACTCTTCACACTGTGTGCACTTCAAATTTACATTAGCATTTTCACCAACTGATTTTGACCTAATCATTGTGAACATGTATTCAACATCAAATGTTGCTAATGTTTCTAATTTAATTGGCTCATAAACACACGTCCCAATTGTATCCACCACAGCTCTTAAGATTTGTGATTCGTCTTGAGATTCTAATGCAATGAGTAAAGTTTTTTGTTCTTTTACTAAAAATGGTCTAAAAGAAACTTGCTGCTTTGACGAAGGGATTGTTAGTTCATATCGAGGTAATTCATTAATCTGAGGTAAGGCCATTCATTTTCATCCTATTGGTTTCCAATTTCTATACGAAAATTGCACGTTAAGCTCTACTATGCCGTCTAGTTCATTATTAAATTGTACGTCGGTCATAGTAGTGGGGTATGCTTTTTGTAATTTTACTCCATAGACTTGAGCGCTTTTTGGAGCATTTAAAAAGCTGGTACCAGATATTTCATATTCTGGTTTTTGTAATTGATGGATAGTAATATCTTTAGAATATTCGTTTTTATATCCAAGTTCAAATGTATCAGGGTTAACAACTAACCCTTGCCATGTTTCAAAATATTTTCTAACATAGTAATCATTTAAACAAAGAAAAGTTGCTGATACATCCTGCACAGCATAGCCATAAGCTACCTTTTCTAAAGTAGCACCAATTTGTCTTTCGTTTGATAATAGTTGACGTCCTGGGAGCGTTACGTCTCGGCATAATACATTTAACTCCTCTACGCCTGACAATCCATCGATTGCCGGTAATGTAATTGCAAACAAATTTGATCTTGCCAAACCTTGTTTTGCAGATACCTTTGATTTAATAAGTTCAATTGACATTAGATTGCCCTTCTAGAGTCTGAATAAACACTTGCCCTGCCGCTCTTTGCAAAGTCTGCTGTTGGTAAGAATGTTGCAATCTCCCATTCCGGAGCTGGAACTCTAGCAAATCTACTTCTAACCTGACTAGTCAAATAATGTTTTACGCATGGCTTAAAATATTTAAGTCTAGCAGATGATTTAAGCATTTTATATGTTACCAAAAATCTAGAGTCATCAGTATATAATTTATTGTTTGTTGTACTAATTAATCCATCTAAAAACTTAGCTCTAAGTACTGGCGGAAGATAGTGTAGGTTTAGTCCGAGAAATCCACCCTCAGCTTTATCAAGAACAATTACTAATGGAAATCTATCGTAATATGGTAATGTGTCTTTATGTTTTGGATCATAGAAAAACATATACATAGATCCAATTATTTGTTTATTTGCGAGGTCAACAGGTTCTTCTCGCATCAATGAATTTCTATTGACACGACCCAATGATTGAGCTTTGCGACGAAACCAATCTCTGGACTCTTTTGTCCTTGGTGTAATACCGGCACGAAAGGCTTCTAATTCTAGTTTTTGAAATAAATTTGACATACAACTATTTATTCTTTTTTCTCAAAGGTTTTAATGGCTTAATTGTTTTCTTCGGGTTTGGTAATATACCCATAGACTTTAAGGTGTTCTCAGTCCATATCTGGAACTCATAACCATTGTCTAGAGCGTATTTTTGAGCAGCAGACCATTTATTCATATTTTTTACGTATGTCAATCCTTCGTTAATATATCGTTTTGTTTTACGCCCATTGAATGATGGCGGCTTTGTTTCTTTATCTGGTTTGATTTCGACCAAAATAGTTTTGCCATCTTTAAAATTAATTTTAAGATCCATAAAATATCTATGGTAGCGTTTATCTACTTCGTAAAAATACGGAATAATAGTTTCTTCACTTGACCAATTTTTAATTTTTGGATTATCATCACACCATTTAAAACAGTGACGCTCCCACAAGGATCTAAAAATTACCTTATCAGGATCGCCTTTATATTTTGAACGATGCTTAACTTTATAACGACCAGAATACGCCATGAATTTCCATATAAATAATTACAAATTTTATATATTTATAGAAATGGAATGACATGGCGGATTTCAAATTTCCATTAGAAAATCAAGACGACTACAAAGGGCGAGTTATTTTTACAGCCTACAAAGAGGACTACAAAACTGTAGCATCCACTGGTTTTGACTTGCTTTCTAGTAATGCTAGACAATCTAGAGTAGATCAATTAGTGGAGCAGGGGCTAGATGTGGTGCAAGCTATAAATAAATCCCAACAGGAAAAAGATCTATTAAAAAAATTATATAATTCAGAAGCAAGTCAAGATACTCGAACGCCAATACCAAGGCGCATCGGCAATAGAAGAAAATGCCAACTATATTTGCCATCAACATTGCAATTTCAAGATAGAGTCGAATACACAAACGTAGATTTAAATGTTATTGGATCTGCAGCTGCAAATGCCTTACAGCAGGGTGGTTCAGGCGCAGATCTTATTCGTTCAGCGTTTGGGAGTGTATTACCTAGTTTTGAGTCTTTATCTGAAGCAGTAAGAACTGGATTAAAATCCGAAGCAGCACAGGTCGCCGCGCTCAGAGTTGCAAGAGGATTAAGTTCTGATGTCACTGGCGCAATTGAAACAACAAGTGGTGTAACTCTTAATCCAAATAGAAGACAAACATTAAAAGGCGTAGGCATTAGACAATTTAGATTTGCATTTAAATTAATTCCAACAAGTAAAAAAGAAGCAGACGAAATTACAAAAATCATTCAATTCTTTAGAGAAGAAATGTATCCCGAAACTTCAGCCGAAGGCTTACAGGCTGCTCTTAAATTTCCAAGTAAATTTAGTATTCAATTGAGATATGGAAATAAAAAAGTTGCAACTGGAATTTTACCGTGTTTCCTTGAAACAGTTGATGTTGCCTATAATCCAACGAATATGGGTTTTCACGAGGACGGCAATTTTCAAGAAACAGATATATCGCTTTCATTTGTAGAAGAAAGAGCATTAACTAAACGAGATATTATTGCGGAAGCTGATCCGAATATATCGGTTGCTTAGAGGATAAAGCATGTCATACTTTAGAAATTTTCCAGTTGTCGGATATAATTTTGGCAATGAAATTGATACAGCATTGTTTCAAAATATTACAACATATATTGACTTAATTGATCAAGTAGCTGATGACACTACTCAATACGAGTATTATAATATTATGGATAATGAAAGACCAGATGCTTTGTCATACAAACTATATGGAACATCTGATTATTATTGGTCTTTTTATCTTTTAAATACAAAGCTAAGAAAACAAGGCTGGCCAATTTCTGAGCAAGATTTACATCTAAAGGGAAAAGAATATTATCCAAACACTGTAATTTCAACGTTTGAAGCTTTATCGGAAGTTGATAATGATACTTTAAATAAATTTTATGTTGGCGACCTTATTGCAACAAGAAATGAATATGACGGTCCAGGCCTGGATGCAGCACCATCAAATAATCCATCATTTGATAGAGCTAGATTTAAAGGAACACTAGTTGAAAAAAATTTAGATCTTGGTCAATTGATTGTAAAACCAATTATTGAAATTCGTACAATTACAATTACTGATGGTGGATCTGGATATACTGCTATACCAACTGTTAAAATTTCAGGTGGTAGCGGAACTGGTGCTAAAGTTCAATCAGTCCAATTAACAAATGGAGTTGTTACGGCAATCACATTAAGCTCTAAAGGCGTAGGTTATACATCCACTCCAACTATTACAATTTCAGAACCAACTGTTGCAACATCATCAAGTAAAAGAGCTACCGCAACAGCAGTTTTATCTACTAATGATTTGCCAAATGGTACAACCATATATAGTTTTATTGGAGTTTCAGATACTGATTTATGGGGTTCGTCTAATAAACTAAAATCTCTTACAGCTCAATCAGTTCAAAAGAATCAATTGAATGCAATACATCATTATGAAGATGCTAAAGGTAATTGGGTAGATTTACCTGTATATGGAGCAGGCTATGGTATTGATAATACTGGCACTGGATCGCACGGTAAGACACCAATTACATATCTTGAACGTTTAAGAATTGAAAATAATGCTTTACGAGAAATTAAAATATTTAGATCAGAAGTAATCAATCCCATTATAACAGAATTTCAAAAGCTATTAAGACGATAAAATGACAGAACCAATTCTCTCTGCAGAATCCTTTAGAATTGTTCACATTGAACTTAATTCAGAAAGATTTAATAAACCACTATTTTTACTTGGCAATCGCCAAGCAGCTCCTATTGTTGCAGAAGTTAATATTTTTGAATCGATAAAAACACCATATCTTACAGGTAATATTGTTTTAGTTGATGACCATGATTTATATCGTATCACTGATATTCAAGGTACAGAAAAACTAAAAATTATTTTTGAAATGCCAAACTCAGAGGCCACGCTTATTGAATGCGATTTTGTTATTGTAAACGTTGAAGCTTCAACCAAAGTAAATGAAACAACCAGTACACTTAAATTAAATATGATTGAGGACATTGGATATTATAATGAGCTGCAATCAATAAGCAAATCATATCAAGGTTTTGGCGAAGATATTGTTCGTAATATTGTAAAAGACAATTTAAATAGAACAGTTGAAGTATTATCAAAAAATCAATCATTTCAAAAGCCATTTAGATATTTAGTTCCATATACAACCCCATTGGAAGCAGTAAAAAAAGTTGTGAATAATATAACAACCACATTTGGTATGCCATTCTTCTTTTACTCTACGATATTTTCAAAAGACTTTTATTTAACAGATTTTGAAACTGTTCTTGATCCATTAAAAGAACCATTCAATAGAGGTAAGCCATTTACCTATCACCATGATGTAAGTAAAACTTCTGACCTTCTAACTCAAATGACTTCTATCATCGAATTTTCTGGTACAAATTTAGAAAATACTTTAAAGCTTGCCAAGCGTGGAGCCATAGGTTCTGACTTTACAAATGTGAATGCATCTACTGGTAAAGTGTATGAAAACCATATTAATATGAAAGAAAGAATGGACACATTAGTATCTAACAAACTAATGGAAGATAATCATTCGCATGTGCTTATTGATGATATGTTTATTTCTGATCCTAAAGCCATTGATCAAAGATTTTTAGGTGACTTTAATACTATGAATAGTACTAACATTGGAGCAAATCCGTTTCCTAAGTCTGGAATCAACTCACTGGGCCAACAAGAATTTGATGAATTTAATGAGCTATTTCAAATTAGAAAAAATATATTAAACACGCTTGTTAAAAATGTTTATGAGATTTATGTTCCAGGATTACTTTTCCTCGGTAATCCAGATACTTCTGTGGGTAATAAGATTGAAATTAAAATATTGACTAATGATGATAGAGCTACTACAGATCAAAAAAGATCTGGAGATTTTTTAATTTTATCTAAGAGGCATATTTTTAATATTGTAGAAAAATTACATACGGTTTCTTTAGGCGTTTCTAGAATTACAAATCAAAGGAATGTGGGATGAGTTTTTACGGCGACGAAACTAGATGGTTCATTGGCACAGTAAAGAACTATGATCCAAGCCTTCAAGGCGCTTTGCAAATAAGAATTTTTGGTATTCATGGGCCAGATATTCCTGATGAAGATTTACCGTATGCTGAAACTATGCTACCTTCTACCGAAGGTGGTGTTTCTGGTATTGGTAAAATTCCACAAATTTTAAAATCTGCTTTAGTGTTTGGAATATTTTTAGATGGTAAGGATTCCCAACAACCATTAATCCTTGGCAGCTTATCTAAAAAAGAGTTCCCTTCAATTGCACAATATCAAAAAGCACCGGCTGATACAAAAGACATTTACAATCCTGATAACTTAAATGCTGATTCTACCTTTATTTCTCCAGACTTAAAAACAGCATATTATGAAGGTAATCCATCAACGAATCAAAAGCGATTAATTATTATGCAGTTTTTGATTTCAAATAGGTTTTCTCCTGAAATGGCAGCAGGTGTAGTTGGTAACCTTGAACAGCTAAATAGTCAGTTTGATCCAATTAAAATAAATGAAGGCGAAGAGTCAGCAGGTATTGGTAAATGGAAATCAACTGAAAGTGCAGGGCGTAGACTACAGAAATTAAAAATATATGCTGGTTCAAATAGACAAGTATGGGATGACTTTTTTGTACAATTAAGTTATATTATACACGAACTTAGAGGACAGCTAAATCCAGACACGAATGGCGGATCGTACAATTCTACATATAATAAATTATTATTATGTGACAGCTATGAAGGTGGTAAAGATGAATTTAATGCCACATGGGTATTCCTTAATGAATATCAAAATGTAGAAAATAAAGAAGCTGAGTTAGATGCACGTGAAGAAAAAGCTCGCAAGGCCTTTTCACAATGGAAATCTTCAATTGAAAATTATGCAGGGCCACAATAATGCAAAATAAAGTCGAAGAAGTTTTAAAAACAATATCACAAAAGGCTGAAAGGTCTATTTCTAATGGAGTGCAAGATTTATTAAGACAGCAAGCCGTGGCAACAGCATCTAAACTGGGATCTACGGTTGGCCAAAATCTTGGTGGATTCTCTTCACTTAGTTCTGTGGTGGATGATGTTATACCCACCGTTGAAGGGTCAAGCCCATTACAGAATCAAAATGTAATGCCAATCACTCAATTGCAACGTAATGGATCTGGGATTAATAGCTTAAAGAAAAAGGTAGAGTCATCAGATAAATCTGTCATTGACTCAATTATTGGCGATACAACAACTACAAATGAATCATTTACTGATGTAATAATTGCTGCACCGTTTCCAGAAGCAATGGCTGCTGGTCTAAAGACAGCTGCACCAGAAGCGTCCGCTAGCCAAATTCTTTCTGCTGTTGGAAAAAATGTTGATATGACTATTCCTAATACTGGAAAGACTTTAACAGCATCATCATTGGATGTAATTGATGAGGCGTTAGACCCTGACTTTAAAGAATCTTTAAGTTTTAATCCTAATGATCTTATTAAAGTAGCTGTTGGTTCTCAAATTAATAGCGCAAATACTTTGAATAATTTAGTATCATCTGTTGCAGATACTAATATTAATGCTTCAAATGTTGGATTAACTTTAGTTAAGAATGGATTTAGCTCAATTGTAGAAAATTCAATTGAGGAATCATTAAGACCATCACTAGCAATAATCACTGCATGCGCAATAAAAAAAGATGTTCGACAAACCATACATCCTGATGATATTATAAAAATAAACAATTTTGCAAGTCAAGGTCAATATGCTTTAGCTGTTGCTGTATTACAAAAATATTCTGATAAGTCATACACTGAACTTGAAACTGAAGTAAGAAAAATTAATAATAAAGCATCTAATGTATTAAAAGAAACAGCAGTTGATATTCCGTTTGAAGCTAAAACATTTAGCGCTAGACAATGGTCTGAAACAACTACAGATAGGGCTGCTTTTTTTGGATTAGTTACTAGCTACGAGGAACTTCAAGCTAAATTTGCAGCTATGAATCGTGAAACAACTGAGGCGATTATCTTTTCTACCGGCCAAACAAATGGTAACTGGTCTTCTTTTGATTTTCACCAAAAATATAATGAAGATGGCGTTGGTATTCCATTCCATTTCTTTATTGGAACTCATGGAGAAATATTTTATGGAAGACCACTTGATGTAAAATCAAAAGGACTTGGTTATAGTAGAGAAACAAATGTAGGTAAACACATTGAAGGATCTATTCTTATATTAATAGAAGGTGGCGACAATAGATCAAATCAATACAGTCCTGATGTTTTAAGTGCATTAAAGTTTTTATTGAAAATTTTGTTTAGTGTAAAACCCGGAATGCAAGTTTTTGGTGCAAATGATATTGCTGATGAATATGGCTCACCATATTTTTCTGTTTCAAATAAATTAAATTTATATGGATTTACTCAAAAAATAGATAATTATAATCCTAAAAAAGAGCCACCATTAAATCAAACCGAGCTAGCCATGAGAAGATCTGAAGGAAATTGATATGAAGCTACCATCAAATAAATCAAGGCAAGGAAACCACGAAGATACATCTGGTGTTTTTCCATCAGCTGGATCTGACCATAGCGTTAATATTAATGCTAGAGGCGGAGGTGAGCAAAATAGATTAGCTATTTCTACATCGGCTGAGGATTTACCTATTGAAGTTAGTCGGCCGAATCCATCTGAATATCCGCTAAATCAAATCTCAAAGTCAAAGTCCGGCCATATCATTGAAGTAAATGATACGCCTAACGGCGAACGTATTATGATTAGGCATAACAATGGTGGTGGTATTGAATTAAGAGATGATGGTTCTATATTTGTATCTGCAATGGAACAAAAGGTAGAGCTTATTGGAGCCGAACACCATATTGTTGTTGAAAACGATGGCACCATGATTTATAAAGGTAACCTAGACTTAAAAGTAAGTGGTGATTTTAATGTAGATTGTCTAAATTATAATGTAAATGTAAGAGGCAATAAAACTGAAACAATTAAAGGATCAGATAGATCTAACATTGGTGGAGCAAAAGGCGTTCAGGTTGGCGAATCAATGTCAACAACAGTAACCGAACAAGTTACAGATACTTTTCTTGGTGGGCATTCTCATAATATAAAAGGCACTCATTCAATGAATATTGATGGCGCTGCAAATTACTTTGCTAAAAATAATATGCATGTAAGCTCTCAAGCTGAATTAAATATCTCCGCTGATAAATCTAGAATTTGGTCTAATAATTTAGTTATGATGGGTGGTAGCGGTATTATTGGTGGCACGGGTATGTTATATAACGGTAAAGCTGCTAAATTTACTGATGCAGTTGAAGCGCCAACATTTCATGGTGATCTAGATGGCAATGCAGCTAATACGTATGCTCAGGGATATGCTGAAAATGTTACATCTGGAGGCGGGTCTATTACAAATACAGATATGCCAGGGATTCCTCAAGCCACTGCATCCAGTATTAGCAATTACTTATCAAAATCTGTTTATGCAATTAGAAATGTAAATATTGATGTTGGTGACTTTATAAAACGATTTGTAAATAGAGCAACTGATTATGCTGGGATTTCTAAAACAAATATCACATCATCCGAAGCCAGATCAAAACTAAGAGATCCAGCAAATAGATCAAATAACCAGTTAGTTGGCCAATTGCTAAAAGAAGGTACAATTACTGAGAAATGGAATATTCCATCGCCTATTGCAATGGGAAGAATTGTAAAATCAGATCCAACACCACAGGTTTCATTAGGTGATGGAAGCTCACCGGTAAATCCGGCAATTGTTTTTATTCCAGGACAATCTGAAGTTAAAATTTATCCTGATGAAAAATATAATCCATATAGACAATCTGATATTACTACTAAAACATTATTAGCTCCTGGAATTTCAATGGCCAAGTTTCTTGGATCAGAAGATTCTACTAACTTAAATTTTTTAAGAGACCTTAGTGTCAAGCAAGAATTAGCAAAGTATCTTGGAATTCATGCTTTAAATATGAAAAATATACTTTCGAATCAAAGCAAATTTAAAAATGTTAGTTTAAAAATATCTGAAAGTGTCTATCGCCCAGGTCCATCGGAAACAATTACAGCTGGAAGTATTAATGATTTAAAGCTAAAAGGCAGGGCAGTTGTATTTGATGTAATTGGTAATACAGGCCAAAGCAATTTAAACTCATTGTTTGAATTAGCTGTGTGGTGGAAAGATGTAATTTATTATGAAAAACTAATTTTATCATATGACACGATTGAAGGGCCACTTAAAGGCAGAATCATAGTTGTACTACCAGAGATTGATGAAAATTATAGAGGCACATTCAATAGAGATATTGAAACACACTATAATAATACAACGTTTTCTAAAGGCGAGTTTATTGAAATTTTATCTAAAAAAACTGAAACACTAGACCTTTTGACATCTGATTATAAAATTCCTTATGTTAATCCTGATGGTAGAGTTAGATTTTTAAATCCAGATCCAAACGCATTACCCAGACAAGTTATTATTGATGCTTTAGATGCAGCAGTAGCTACATTAGGTCAAGGGTATGTTGCGACTGTAACACTCAACGGTGGTAGATCTGGAAGAGTTGCAGGAACACAAAACCATCCGCTTGGTTGGGCTGCTGATTTCTATTTGTCATATAATGGTGAAAGACTATACACAAATTCTAATAAAAAAATATATGATGACTTAATTAAAGCCTTAGTTACAAACGCAAATGCCAGAAATATAAGACCAGGAATTGGCGGATATAAGAAATTTATTCATTATGATGAAAGCCCTTGGAGACAAGGTAAACCAGGAAAAGCAGGAACATGGAATTCTGGCTTTAGGATACTGATCTAATGGGTATAAATAAATCAAAAAGAAGAAACAATGGCAACTAAAGTATTTTCCCGGCAGGATAAAGATATAACAGAGGTATCGCAACTTACCTCTCGTATCCAGGAGTATAAAGATATCGATTTGTCTTTTACAGCAAAGCCGAATGGTGAGCTTTATACAAAGAAAGATGCTTCTGCTGTTGTACAGTCATTAAAAAATTTGATTCAAACAAATTATTATGAAAAACCTTTTGAACCTTTTTTTGGTGGTAATGTAAGAGGATTATTATTTGAATTAGCTGATGAAGATATTGAAATAGAAGTAAAAGAAGCTATTATTCAAACAATTAATGAATATGAACCACGTGCTAGAATCATTAATATATTTGTTAATTTTATAGAAGATTATAACGACTTAAATGTCACAATAGAATTTCAGGTAATAAACACTGAAGAAGTTGTACAATTTACAACTTCGCTATCAAGGTTGAGATAACATGGCAACTACAATAAAATCAACAGCTTTAGATTTTAATAATATCAAAAGCAATCTAAAAACATTCTTGGCGAATAAACAAGAGTTTAATGATTACAATTTTGAAGCATCAGGGCTATCAAATATTCTTGATGTATTAGCATATAATACACACATAAATGCGCTCATTGCAAACTTTGCTTTGAATGAATCTTATCTCGGTACTGCTCAATTAAGAAGTTCTGTTGTTTCCTTGGCTGAAGGTATTGGATATGTTCCAGATACCACGACTGCATCCCAGGCCATTGTTAGAATTTTTCTATCTGGACCTGATCAGGTAAAAGATGATAAAATTGTTTTACCAGCATATACAACATTTACTACAACAGTTGATGACGTAGCATATACATTTTCTACTATTGAAAACTATGAAGCCACCAATGATGGTAATGATTTTTATGAATTTAAAACAAAAGATGGCTCAAATAATATTACATTGTATGAAGGGACAAAAAGAACTAAGTCTTTTCTTGTAGGCGAATACGAAGACAATCCAGTGTATGTAATTCCAGATCCTAATTTAGACTCCACAACAGTGTCTGTAAAAGTATATGATTCATTTACCTCAACAAGTTCTGCTACATATAACAATATTATTAATGTAACAAGCATTAATGCTAATTCAGAAATTTATATTTTAAAAGAAGCACCAAATGGTTATTTTGAATTATCATTTGGCGATGGTGAAACATTTGGTATTGCACCGGGTGCTGGTTCTCGTATTGAAGTCGAGTATCTATCGACAAAGGGACCGAGTGCAAATGGCGCAGTAAGTTTTACAAAAACTGAAGCAATTACATTTGGTGTAGCCAATGCATTCTCTTCTTCCGTTACAACCAGCACAATTTCAAATAGTGTTGGCGGTGCAGTAAAAGAAACAATTGAATCTATCCGTAAAAACGCTCCATTTCAATATGCATCCCAAAACCGGATGGTTACAGCAGAAGATTATACATCGCTTATTCTTCGTAAATTTTCTACATTTATTAAAGACACAAATACATACGGTGGAGAAGATGCAGTTCCACCAGAATATGGCGCAGTTTTTAGTTCAATCGTTTTTCAAGATGATGTGAATGCTGCAACTCAGGCTTCGAAAAAACAAGAGATCATTGACCTAGCAAACCAATTAGCAATCTCATCATTTAAAATTAGATTTGAAGATCCAGTAAAAACATTTATTGAAGCAGATGTATTTTTCCAGTTTAACCCCAGACTAACTGACGTATCTGAAAATAATGTAACAACTACAATTCGTGATGAAGTGCAATCTTACTTTAATTTAAATACCGGTAAGTTTAAACAATCATTTAGACGTTCAAATATGCTTTCTTTAGTTGATGATATTGATGCAGCTGTTCTTTCTTCTCGCTCTAATATTCGTATGCAAAGAAGATTTGTGCCAAGCTCTCCAAGCATTTCTAATATTGTAAAAAAACTTACACTGGATATTGAAGGTTCATCTACTATCTCAGCAGCAAATATTACAAAAGTTGTAGAGTTAGTTGTTCAAAGTAGATTTAAAGACGCGGCAAATTATCTAATTAATAATTCAACAATACAAAGTAAAAACTTTAATGGGATCTTAACAGATCTTACCGCAGCTGGGGCGATTAAAAGTCAGATAATTCGCTATCCTGTAGAAATTGCGCCACCATCAAATACTGAATATACTATTACAAGTAACCAATTTACATTTGATGGTAAAAATTGTTTTCTTAGAAATAAATTAAGCACCGCTGATATCCAAATTGTAGCAGCAATTGGTAATGCTGTTGTCGTAGATAATGTTGGTAATTTTGATTCTACAGCAGGTATTGTTACAATTAACTTCTTTAACCCTGCTTCTATTGTAGGTGGTGGATCTGAGATTAAATTAGCAGCTATTCCTGCTAACCAATCAGCAATATCTCCAGTAAGAAACGAACTGCTAGAATATGATCCAACAAGATCTCTAGTGAAATCCGTAACTGTAGCAGCAACGAATTAATGGCATATAAAGATAAAACCTCATTCGATGATAATAGAATTAAGTTGGATTTCCATAGAGCGGAAATTGACAACGTTCTACCAGAATACTTTGCTGAAGAATATCCAAAGTTAAAACAGCTGTTTGAAGCTTATTACGAATGGATGGATTCGGAAGTAAATCCTTCTGGTAAAATTGCAAGATTATACGAATCAAGAGATGCTACTCAAACACCGGCTGATAATCTTCCATTCTTAGAAGATGAATTACTTTTAGGCCAATCGTATTTTGGTGGATTTCAAAATAAAAGAGAAGCGATTAAGTTTTCAAATCTTTTATATCGTTCAAAGGGAACTAAGTATTCAATTGAACAATTCTTTAGAGGGTTTTATGGTGTAGACCCTGTTGTAGCGTATCCAAAAGAAAATGTTTTTAAAGTTGGCCCTGAAATTAATTTTGCTTTAGACAGCGCAAACACATCAGGCCAACAAATAAGCTCTCCAGCATCTAAAATTGGCGCTGAATCTCAAAGATTTATCACGGATGATAAGCTTTACCAAGTCATGTCTTTGCTAATTCGAGTTGGTGTATCTGTAAATGAATGGCGGGATGTATATAAGTTATTTGTGCATCCAGGTGGCATGTATCTTGGTAGTGAACTTCTTATTGAGGTTATTAATGAAAATGCTCTGGAAGACCAGCTACCAAATGGCGACGCATTAACTGCAACTCTTGCTTTCACTGTTGATGCAAGTCTACAAACAGAAGCGTTTATTTCACAGACACTACTTGTTGATGGAGATACAGATTACGGTATGCACAGACAAAATGCAGATCAGTTCTTTGATCAAATTGGAAACGTTAAACTTGAAGATGCACAAGGCTACCATCTTGAAGAAATGCTGGATGCAAGTAGTGCTACATTCGATGATTCAGACGATCCAGCGTCTGTATTTAGAACAGCAGCCACCTTCGACGAAGAACAAACTCTATCTGATTCTGATATGTTTACATCTAGATTCGATGAAGGTAAATTCAATACATTATTTGATTCTGAAAATAGTGCCGACTCGGCAGATTACACTGGATAAACATTATAAATAATTTCAACCAATTTTGAACGAGAAACCAAATGGCTAGACGCATAATTAATATTGGATCTATAGCAAATGATGGAACCGGCGATACTTTACGTACCGCCGGGTCAAAAATGAATTCCAATTTTCAAGAGATCTTCGCCCGTCTTGGCGGGGATTCAGGTATATCAACTGCAACATCTCTAACCGACAGCGGGTTTGATCTTAATGGCACATTATATTACACTAGAGTTGGTTTCAATGAAGGCAATGAAAATATTGAAATAGACTTTCCAGACTCCAGTGGTAATATTCTTATTGATACAGCTACTCAAACTATTACAAACAAAACAATTGATATTGGTTTAAATACAATTAATGGTTTGCCTGTATCATCTTTTATGTTATCAGACGCATCTGGCGTAATTGATAGTTCTACATCTAAATCAATTCCAACAACAAATATAGTTGGTGACTCTGATACTCAAACTCTAAAAAATAAAACATTGTCTACTGGGACAATAATTAATACTGGAGCATCAATTACTTCTCCAAAAATTATTTCTGCTATTAATGACACAAACAATAACGAAATTATTAAATTTGCTCCAGTAAGCTCAGCAACAAATGAAATTACTATCACAAATGCTAATGGTGGAGCGCCTAAAGTTTCGGCAACTGGTTCTAATACAAATATTAGCTTATCTTTAGAACCAAAGGGCAACAGCGCTATTTTGGTAAATAAATTAGCATTACCCCCAGCAACAACCATTGTTGCAGGTGGAGCATTAGCTGATGTCACAAAAAGTAATTATCTTGTAAATGGCAGTGGAATTACAATTACCGTACCAGATGGCACAGTGGTTGGAGAAACTAAAACATTTACTAACATTGGCACTTCTCCGGTTGTAATTCAACCAACATCATTTGATCCAGAAAATGGTTCTCATACAGACATTGACGTTACCACAAAACAATCAACAATGATTATGTGGGTAAATAGTAATTGGTACATCATTGGTGGCACGGCCTCAACATCCTAGGAAATAAAACATGGCTTCTATTTTAACTGATACATTAAAAAGAGATTTAGTACAAAAAATCTTCAATGAAAATGAAGGTACACGTATTGGCGACTCTGATAATAATTTTTATATTGCAATAGGTCGTTCTGAAGCATGGGATGATCCTGTAAATATTAACATTAGCGATACAAACCCACCGGGTTTTAGCGTTAACGCTAGAGAAGAACGTGAGTTTAGATTTTCAATGCAATCAGTAAAAGCCCTGGATGCATTTAGTTGGGTTGTACCAAAAAGAGATTGGACATCAGGCGATACATTTTATCAGTTTAGCGATCATGAAACTGTTAACCATCCAGTAGATCAAACACCATATGTTATTACCGAAGATAACAATGTTTATCTTTGTATTAAATCAAATAAAAATACTGCAGGCGAGGAACAGCCTTCAACCGTAAAACCAGATCATACTAACTCTACTCTTACAGAAGAAACAGATGGATACATTTGGAAATTTCTATACAGTATAAATGTTACCGATGCAAATAACTTTATGACTACCGCTTGGATACCATTAAAATATGTAGATTCTGCTCCGGCTGATGATCCATACTTTTCGCAATATCTTGTAAAACAAGCTGCGGATTCAGCACAAATTGTTGGGTATCAAGTTATAAATGGCGGATCAGGTTATCCAACAGGCGCGGGGGATGTTACCTTAGAAGTAATTGGCAACGGTGCTGGCGCAACTGCTCGAGCTTCAGTTACATCTTCAGGTGTTATTGGCCATGTTCTAATTGGTGATAGTGCTGGTGTTGGCCAAGCTCCTTACCCATTATTTCAAGATGCAATGGGAAGTCAATACGATTATGCCGAAGTAAAAATTACGGCTAATACAGGTTCAGGCGCAATTATTAAACCAGTTTTCTCTCCAAAAGATGGTTTAGGCCACAATCCAATTAATGACTTAAAATCAAATGCCTTAATGTTTAATATTAAGCCTGATGGTCAGGAGATTGTAGACGGCGATCCAAAATTTGTGATAGATCAAAATTATCGTCAAATTGCATTAATTAAAAACCCTACACTTTATGATAGTGCAGAAAAATTTACTGCTACATCTGGTCTTGCTCTATGGAGGATGACACTAGATGCTCAATATACTGGATTAGATTTTAACGATATTATTGAAGAAAATGGTGGAGATGCAAAAGGAATTCTAGACTGGTCCGATGCAAAATCTCCTAATACTTCTATTTGGTATCATCAAAATGATATAACAACTGGCTTTACGCAATTTACTAATGGCGATACTATAGATATTGGAGATACTACAGGCATTGTAGCAGATTCGGCACGAATTTCTCCGGACATCGATCCATACTCAGGGGATTTGCTATTTCTTGCAAACATTGACCCTAAAACTCGTGATGAAGATCAAACAGAAGATATCAAGGTCGTTATCAGACTCTAAGGATTTACTATGGCAACTAATCTAATACAAACTACTTTTTCTACTGAGTATAAAGACGACTATCGTGATAGTGATAACTATCATAGAATATTGTTTAATAGCGGCAGAGCTTTGCAAGCAAGAGAGTTGACTCAGTCTCAAACTATAATTCAAGCGGAATTGGCAAGAGTTGGTTCATTTTTATTTAATGAAGGGGGAATGTTTGGATCAAGCGGAAATCTAAGTAGTGGGTTTAGTCCTGTAGGTTACGTTAAATTAGTTTCCTTCGGATCTTTAAGCACAGATTATCCTACTTTAGTTGGAACTAAAATTACAAATGATGATGGTATAAGTGCTACAGTAAAAGCTACTATTCCTACAGCTGATGGCGATCCCGACACCTTATTAGTAAGATATATTAGTTCAAATGGTAAAATTTCAGATGATACGTCTGAATCACCAGAAACTTTTAAAGCCGGTGAAACTTTAAATTATTCTACAAGTTCAGGTAGTGGAACATTAACAATCGCAGCTAATAACCAAAATGATTTGGCTATTGGTAAAGGTTCTATGATCGAAATTCCTGACTTTAATACTTTTGTTGCCGGTCATTTTGTTTTCATTAAAGCGCAAAGTTTAGTTATTAGCAAATACGATCCCGCGCCGAATACAGTAGTAGGTTATGTGCTATCAGAAGATGTTGTTACAGTAGGTGACGATAATGCTTTATATGATAATACTGGTTCAACTCCAAACCTAACATCTCCAGGTGCTGATCGATATAGAATTACAATGACTCTTTTAGAAGAGTCAAACACAACAGCAGATCAAACGTTCTATCCCTTTTTAAAAATGCAAGGCGGTGTGACACGTAGGATTAATCAAAGTAACAGTACACTAAATGAATTAGGTAATATTTTAAATGCAAGAACTAATGATATTACTGGTAACTTTATTGTAGATAATCCTACTGCACAATTTGGTTTAACTATCGATGAAGATAGTGATAATAACTTTTTAAGATTTAATGTTGGTGGCGGTGTTCTATTTGTTAATGGTAATAGAGTAGAAAGAAGATCTGCTAGTAATCCGATTCGTGTAGAAAAGCCACGGAGTACTACAAGCGATTTGCATAATAAAACAAATGAATTTATTTCATCACGATATGGCAATTATGTATTAGCTGATTCCGATAAAGTAAAAGGTCTAATTAATCATATTAGCGATTTTAGCACTATTAATTTATATGACGATAGCGGAAAAACTTCTGCAATTGGTACTACAAGAATTAGAAATATTCAAGATTTTGATAATGAATATAGAATCCATCTATTTGATGTAAATTTAAATGCTGGTAAATCATTTAGAAATGTAAAAGCTATTGGTACGGATTCATCAGACTTTGCAGATTTAAAAGCCGTAAATGGTATTATTAGTTTAATTGATAAAGAACAAAGTTCTTTACTAATGCCAATTGGCCAGAAAAGAATTCAAAGTATTACAAACGTAACAATGCCAGTTACTCGTATTGCTACAGATACTACAAACGTTTCAGGTGTAGCTACATTCCAAGTATCAGACATTTCAAATAATACTTTTACTGATGGCGCTAGCTGGATGGTTGAGGTAGATTCAGATGGTGAAATATTCTCTCCACCATCATACGATTCTGCAGGTGGAACTGTTACTACTATTACAGGATTGCCAGCATCAAAAGCTGTTACATTGTTAGCATATGAAAATAAATCAGCAATCCAAAAAATTAAAAGACTTCAGTCAAATTATTCAGAAAGTCGCTCAATCACAGGCAGAACATTTACTCTTACTAAGCCTGACATTTACATATTTAAGTCGGTTGTAGAAGATGCAACTGGTTTAGATATTACAAATAGATTTATATTTGATAATGGTCAAAGAGATGATTTCTATACAGTGGGTTCAGGTACAGTAAAGAGCGGATCAGCGGTTCCTGGTGGTAATGTGACAGTCACATATGATTATTTTACACATACAGCTGGAGATTATTTTGCAGGTAAAAATTCTTATCCAGATATTGCATATGAAAAAGTGCCACGGTATGTGACAAGTACTGGAAGCGCCTTTAAGTTAACAGACGTTATTGATATGAGACCGGTTAAAAATAATACCGGAGAGCAATTTACAGGAGCAGGTTCAGTTATTGAACCTCTACCAAAGAATGGAGCAACCATAACGGCAGGCACTGTAGCAAATTGGATGGGTCGTAGAGATATTGTACATGTTTCTAATACTGGTCTTATTACAGTTACGCCTGGCGTGTCCTCGGCCAACCCAGCACCAGCTGCTGTTCCTTTGAATGAAATGCTTTTACACGATGTTTCGATAAATCCATATACATTTAATGAGAATGATTTATCTATAAAAACTATTGATCATCGTGGCTTTAAAATGGCTGATATTCGTAGAATGGATGACAGACTTAGCAACGTTGAAAAGCTCACAGCTTTAACTGTTGCGGAAATGGAATTGCAGCAATTAGATGTTCAAGATCCGAATGATGCAACTTTACCAGATAGAGTTAAGCAGGGTATAACCGGCGATACTTTTAATAGTAATATACAATCTTATATGACTGATCTAGATTATAGAGCTAGAATTGATCGTAACATGAGTAGAGTATCACCTATGATATTCGGTAGATCTATTACTCTTTATTATGATTCTGATACATCATCCAATGTACAACAAAAAGGTAACACTGTCTGGCCGGAATATACTGAAGAAGTCTATATAAATCAAAATATAGCGTCAAAAGTTATAAATGTAAATCAATTTGAAATGAACAAATCAGTAGGATCGGCCACAATTGAACCACCACGTGACGCATTTACTACTCGGAAAAAAGTCGATGCTAATTATGAATTAGGAACTACAGCGGCAGTAGCTGAAATAAATACCAAAAGCGTTTCATCGCAAGGCAATGAAAATATTGATGGTGGATCATAGGAGATAGACATGGCGCAAGCATACCAACAGGTTGGAACAGAAATAAAATACAGAGAAGAAACTCAAACCTATGAGCAAGACTTAGGTTACGAAACAGTTTCTATTTGTAAGCCAAAATTTGTCTTTTTTGAAATGGTGGGTTTAAGACCAGGCACACCTCATTGGGTTTTCTTTGACGGTATTGATGTTACAAAATGGATTAATACTAGTTATAATTTAGATAGCTTTAATAACGCTCCTATAAATTCAATATTAAGAAATCCTGGTGATAATTATATTGCTTCTACAGCGTTTCCTGGTGCTTTAGGCGGTCCTACAAATGCTTCAGGTCCGATCAGTACTGATGCCAGTGGAACTTTAAGCGGTGCGTTTTATTTACAATCAAATGATGCTCTTTCATTTAAAACAGGAACTAAAAAAATAACAGCTATTGATATTAGTATTCTAGATAAATCAAAAGCTTTATCTTACGCAGAAGGCGAATTTGTTTCAACAGGTTTATATGAAGTATATTATGAAGAAAGTGTTACAACTAATATAGCGTATGACGCACCAATTTATGATTGGGTGACGGTGCCTGATCCAGTCCCACCGGCAAATTCAAGCAATGATAATGATCATGGATCTAACGAAATGAAGCTTTATCTTGGTAATGATGGTTATAACTACTATGTTAATGAAGAAACTGCAAACGCACATGGGTGGGGCGCTGCTGTGATTGCCACAAGCGTGTCCAACAACAAAGGCCAAACAATAACGGCTCAAAAAGATAATAGCGATGCTGGGTCAAATGCTAATAATAGTGAATCAGTTCTTTGTAACTACATTTACGAATTAGGTTATCTTGATAAAGATGTCTGGATTTTAGATGAACGGTTTGGTGATATAGTAGCTTCAGAAGATCCAGTTGTTTTAGAAGGATACCACGCATGGGCTCAGCCTATGATTAAGTGGATGAATACAGGATCTATTTTATCTAAAATATATCTTCATGCATGGGTTATCCCATTCACTAGATGTTGGGCTCAACATATTGCTCATAAGATGGAACCTACTAAACATAAAGATAATTTAGCAGGAAGATTAATGTTTAATGCTGGTGTTCCTTTATGTAAATTTATTGGAAAATATTTGACAAATACTAAGATGGAAATGAGGAATCAATAATGGCTGGGATTTCACTTACAGAACAGCTCAACCCTATGGCTCAAACATTCAGGGTTATGGAAGTTCAAGGCTCTGTTCTTACTGGTGTAGGTTTATTCTTTTCAAGTGCGCCGACTGCACTACAAGATGACCTGCCTATCATTGTAGAATTGCGCCCGGTTGTTAATGGCGGTAATCCATCATCACAAGAATTTATTCCTGGTACAAGAGTTACAGCAACCGCTGCACAAATTCGTACAGTAGCAAATACAACGTTTAGTGATGCGACAGAATACAAATTTACTTTTAGAGAACCACTTTATGTTCCTGGAAATACTGAAATGGCAATCGTAGCTTATACTGCTGCTCCTGCTAGTCAATACAAAGTTTTTGCAGGAACATTAGGTGAATATAAACTACCTAATTCTAATTCAGTAAGAGTAACTCATCAGCTAGATGCTGGTGTGTTCTTTCAATCTTCAAACGGTACAACTTGGTCAAAGGATCAAAATACAGATATTGCCTTTAAAGTTTATAGAGCGGTATTTAATAATAATATTAATACAGCAAGAATTAGGATCCCGACTCCTCCGGTCAAAGCTTTGACTGAAAGCCGCTTTACAGAAAACTTAGTTAAATATCCTTCTGATCCAATCGTATTAACTGCAGGTGCTGATTCTGCGCAAGTAATTCACCCATCTCATGGGTTTTTACCTGGTGATAAAGTTCACTTAGCTGGTCTTGATAGTGATACAGTTTATGGCGGCGTTTTTGGTTCGAGTATTGTAGGACAAAGAACTATCACAAAAGCAGATCCGTACGGCTACACATTTATAATGGATTCATCAGCTGATTCAAGTGGAAGATTTGGCAATTTAGATGTTAAAGCTACAGAGCAATATGTAATTAACGATATGATATTATCTCTCCCACGTTATGAGCCAATGAATACTGAAATATATGCAACCGGTAATTTTATTACTCATAAATCGTTCGGCGGAACAGAAACCCAAGGAGCTAGAACAAATAACGTAGCCATTGATATTGGCCAAGTTACACGACTAAAAGATCCTCATGTGGTACAATCAACTGATAACGAAGCAGCAGATAGTTCTTCTACATATTTCGATATTACTCTTAAAACTAAAGATAAGTATGTTGCTCCTAGCATTAACGTTAATGCAGGATCTTTTGGAGTTATTAGCAACTTTATCGATTATCAAGATTCTGTAAGTGAAGATATTAATTCTGATGGCGATAGCGATAGAAACGTATTATCGACTATTACGTATGTTGGAGAAACAAATGCCGATGGTGGTACTACTGCCTCTAAACATATTACGATACCATTCGTACTTGAGGATGACGCTACATCAATTAGAATAATAATGGACGCTATTCGTCCTCATGGTTCTGATTTCTCTGTTTGGTATAGAACAAATCAGACTGCATCATCAACAAGAATATCAGAAATCGATTGGACAGAATTTAGTAAAACTATTAACCCTCCGAATAAATCAAATTATTCCCAGAACGAAAGAAGTCATTTTACTAGACAATATGAATTTAATGTTTTTGATATTGAATCATTTGATGAGTATCAAATAAAAATTACTTTCAATTCAACTAGATCTTCTAATGTTCCTATTATTAAAAACCTTAGAACACTTGCTACAATATAATGAAAGATTACTTAATTAAAGTCGAAGGGTATCCAGATTTAGCCAGAGATATTAGAACTAACTCCATAGTCAATATAAATAAAGATAAGTCTAATTTGCGTCGAAGAGCTCGGGATGCTAAAATTAAAGAACGTGAAGAATTTGAACAAATAAAGACGGATGTAACAGAAATTAAAGCAATGCTGCAGCAACTATTAGAGAGCAATAATAATGGCTAATTCAAAGATACCTTACGTTGATCTTGGTGATACACTAAATACTAGCAGATTAAGATTTAACAATCTTCTTGATTCCGTTGGCGATGTCTCAACGATAACAACTACAGCTGGCTCAATAGCTAATGCTATCAATGAGCTTGATTCTGATGTTGGTCCCAGACCACATTCTAATTTAACCACTATTGCTAAAAATTTAACAGATGCTATCAATGAGCTTGATTCTGATGTAGGTGTTAGACCTCATACATCTCTTTCAACAGCAGCTAAAAATTTAACAGATGCTATCAATGAATTAGATGCAGAACTTGATGAAATTAGTCCTTCCGCAATGGGTACATCTGCTTCTACAGTAAGTGGTGCGATTAAAGAATTAGAGCTGGAAATTAATACGCTCAACACTCATGTCGAACCTGTACAAAGTCTTATTGGATTCATCAGTACTACACTTACCGATGCTGTTAATGAGCTACGTGACTCTGTAGGTACACTAGCTAGTCTAAATACCAGCGCTCAAAATGCTTTTGCGGCCATCAATGAATTAGATGCTGAGTTAGGTACTATTTCATCCGGCGCAATGGGCACAACAGCATCCACAGTAAGTGGAGCTATATCCGAATTAGAAGTTGAAATTGATACACTAAATGATTCAATGGGCTCTGGAGGTTTAAACACAACAGGGCAGAATATAGTTGCAGCCATTAACGAGCATGAATCTGATATTGGCACAGTTGGTAACTTAACTACAACAGCAACAGCATTAACCACAGCTCTTAATGAATTAGATGCGGAATTAGGTACTATCACTGCCGGTGCTATGGGCACAACAGCATCCACAGTAAGTGGAGCTATATCCGAATTAGAAGTTGAAATTGATACTCTTAACACTAAAGTAGAGCCTAGTCAAGCCTTAACAACTACGGCATCTACTTTATCCGATGCTATTAACGAATTAGATTCAGACATTGGAACAAGGCCTCATACGGGTTTAACAACCACAGCAAAAACTTTGACTGGTGGTATTAATGAACTTGATGCAGAAATTGGTGCTGCTAGTTTAACTACTTCGGCATCCACTCTTCGTGGTGCTATCAATGAGCACGAAACTGATATTACTACATTGAATGATTCAATGGGTTCTGGTGGCTTAAACACAACCGGTCAAAATGTAGTTGCTGCTATTAATGAATTAGACTCTGATATTGGTGATAGACCAGCCACTACTCTTACAACTACTTCTAAAGAATTAACTGGAGCTATTAACGAACTTGATGCAGAGATTGGGGCTTCTTCTTTAACTACAGCTGCAAATACACTATCTGGTGCTATTAACGAATTAGATGCTAGGAGTACAGATTCTGTAACTGAAGGCTCTAATCTATATTATACAACAGCTAGAGTTGATTCAGATTTAGGCGATATTCTTGTCGAAGGAGAAGGCATTGATATTACAAATGGCGCTGGCATTTATACAATTAAAGGCGAACTTGCTACAAGTTCAAATAAAGGCGTTGCATCATTTAACTCTGGAGATTTTACAGTAACATCTGGTGCAGTAAGTCTAAATACACTATTAACTTTAAAAGACAGCGCCAGTGATACTGGTTCTGCTTTGGATAGAGGTAATGCTCTTACAGTACAAGGAACAAGCGGCCAAGTTACGAGTGTAAGATCTGGCGATACAATTACAGTTGGCTTACCTGATGATGTTGTTATTGCTGGTAACTTAACTGTTCAAGGTGCACAAACAATTCTAGATACCTCAACATTAAATGTTGAAGATAAAAGTATTGTTCTTGGGTCAGGCCTGTCTGATTCCAACCAAGCTGGTGGAGCTGGGGTTTTTATTGGTGGTGAAGCTGATTCATCTACTTTTTACGCTGGCTTTAGATGGAATGAAACTAATAGATATTGGGAAGCAACTGACTCAACTGGTGTGTTCTATCAATTGTCAATTGCCGCGCCAACTACGGGCGGTGTTCATTTTAGAGACGATGATGATGATGATCTATTTGTAAATGCAACCACAGGTTCTGGTGTCTTAAAAATTGATGGAGGCACCTCAGTTCAAACTCAACTGGCTGGTTCTACAATTACCGTTTCTGTTGATAACGCAGATTCAGACATTCTTGGTATTGCATCATTTAGCTCTGATAATTTCTTAGTATCAGCCGGCGGTGTTACAATTAAAAATGGTGGTGTAGCAAATGCTGAATTGGCTAACTCATCAATCTCTTTTAAAGATTCTGGTGGTAATACTGCGGCAGTTTCGTTAGGTGGAACTCTTACTCTTGTAGAGGGTGAAGGCATTGATATTGGTGTTAATTCTTCAACCGATAAAGTTACTATTGAAGTAAATGATTCAGATATTAAGAAAATTGCCGGTGGTTTATTTAGTGGAAATACTGAAACATATATTACTGCAACATATCAATCAGCCGATAATAACGTAGATTTAGTTGTAGATACTGCAACAACTGGTGCAAAAGGTGTTGCATCATTTAATGCTAATGATTTTAGTGTATCATCCGGTGCAGTAAGTATTAAACCTTTAGGCGTATCAAATGCACAACTTGCTGGATCAATTGCTAATGGTAAACTAGCTAATAGCAGTATTACAATTAAAACTAGAGAAGATAATACTGGTCAAGCAGTATCTCTTGGTGGCAATGTAACATTAGATGTTATGGATTCCGCATCTACTCAAGGTATGATTGATGCAACTTTTACAGCTACTGATTATGTTGGAACTTTACAAGCTGGAATTGGTTTAACATCAACCGGGAACATTAATGGATCCAACATTAATCATTCATTAGAATTTGCGCCTAATGAATTATCTACTCAAATATCTGCAGATAGCACAGACCAGTTTGTATTGTGGAATGGCGATTCAGCTACTAGAATGGCATTAGGTGCAGTTGATACTCGTAGCTTAAACGGCCTTGGATTAATATCTGATGGCGATATTACATTTGATGCTGATGGTAATGATTTTCTATTCAAGAATGGTGGGGGTGGTGATACTGCAACACTTTCATACGCAGACAATGGACTACTACAACTTAGTAACGCACAAACAATTCAATTAACAACTACTGCCAGCGGAGCAGACGTAAAAGTAACAACCTTAAATAGCTCTGGAGGTTTACGAGTAACAGATACCGCTGGCGGATCATATTACACAGCAATTACATATGGTAATGGGACTGATCCAGGCGGGGTTACTGTTTCAGGAAACGGCCTATTCTATGGAACTGGTGGCGGAGGTGCTTCAACAGACGCTGTTTCTATTAAATCTGGTAACGGCGCTCTTACACTTGATGCTGGATTGGGAATAATTAATTTCAAAGACGGAACATATCAAAGAGGATTTTTAGACCTTAGTACAGCAGAACAGCTTTCATTCAAAATAAAAAGCAATACAGATGGCGTATCGGTTCTAGACCTTAAAGAGTCTGATGGTACTGGTATAGTAAATGTTGTCGGGTATACAGCATCAGATACTGTATTTACTTCTAGAAGTAATATTACTAAAACCAATAGTTCAACGCAAAACCTTAACTGGAAAACTAACCAATATTATGAAATTACAAATGCTAGCAATAATAATTTTCCAGTAAGCTTTACTGATTTTCCGGCAAGTACTTATTTTGCTCAATTAATGGTAATGTACGTAAACGGATCTGGCGGCGGGCGAGAGATTACTTGGCCATCTTCAGTAAAGTGGAGCGGTGGAGTAAAACCTCAAACTCCGGTTGCTGCATATGCAGAACAACTCTATCAATTTTTTACATCTGATGGTGGAGCTACTGTTTATGGTTCTGTTGTTGGCCAAGATTTTTCATAGTAGAGAATTAAATGATATTAAACAACGGTAAATTTAATAATCTTTTAAATTTTGATATTAGGCACCTGCGGCCGTCAAGACTAGATAGTTCTGATGGTCCGTTGATGGTTGTGGATATGAATTATCCAGAATATAGAAATAAAATTACTTTGGATCAAGGTCCTTGGAGAGATAGTCATGCTGGAAACGGCCGAGAATCACAAATAGTTCCTGGTACATATTATTACAATGATGACGTTCAATACGATGAGTTTACTATAAGAGGTAATCCAGACGCCGCTGATCCTGTTTTTAATGGTGGAATTCTTAATTTAAAAATGTTGCCTGTTCCATATTTGCAAGATATCAATAGAGGTAAACCCGCTGCGTCTTTTTATACAGTTCATCTTGGTATGCCCACTAGGACCAGAAGGACATATATAGGCGGCGGTAACTATAGGCTAAATGGACGCGGCCGCCAAATTTCTCATTGGGAAGTAAATAATAGTAAAGGCGATTTAGCTGAATTTCATAAACATTACACTGATCCAAACGGTAATAATGATTCTGACCAAAAGATATTTGTTGAGAAAGTTTTACATAAAAACGATATTCCACTAGTTACGCCATGGCTTAGCTACCCTAATAAACCTAGTAGCAGTGTGCAAGATATAGAACTTACTAATTCCGCATTTGCTTACGTTTTATCTCACAATGACGAAGTGGAAGATACGGGACCTACCTGCGGTAGAATCTATAGATATGTCACCGATTTTGGCACCGGGCAAAACTTTGGAAGCTGGCGTTCTGGTTCTGCCACCCCATTTCGTGTACCAACGTTGATAACGCATTTAGATTCTGATTTTTTTAACTACCACGGTGAAGAGTGGTTTATTGTAGATGGTGGAGACATATATAATCGCGGATACGCGAAAAAATTCCGAATGCAATTAGGACCAAGTCCAAACACCGCCCCAACTTATGGCGATGATAATTTAAAAGTACTTATTCATTGTAACGGTATTGGTAAACAAAACGATACGCCGTTGTCGACTGTGAATTCTGGCACTAGTTGGATTATATCTGCTACTATGAGTACTTATAACGGCTCACTTACTATTGACAGCGAACAATATCATTTTAATTTGGAAAATCATATTGGCTATATGACTGATGCTCACAGTGAATCCAAACAAAATTTTTATCCAGATGACGCTTTAGATTGCTTTGATATAGCTCAGGATGGAAAACATCTAACATGCATGTTAGGCGATTTTGCCGGTACCTCATATATACTAAATTTTGTTTTAGATACTCCTTGGGATCTAAGTACAATTCAACCTTGGGATTGGTATGATAGCGCAGCAGGATCCGCCACTAGTAGGAGAGGTGATACCCTTTCGCGTAATCTAGGTACGTCTTTAAACAATCCTAGATATCGCATTGGAGGGTCCACTCACACTGATTCAGCTACAACGTATAACATTGTTGGCGAGCCGTCCGACAGCCTTGATTGGAAAGGCATGGTTCGAGGATATTCGGGAATAGATTGGGATGACTTAGCTGATTATGTGTCCTCATGGTCAACCATTGGTCCGCCTGCGCTGTTTCCTCTGAATCGATTTGATTCAGCGTTTAATCAAATAAATGCATTTGGCGACCCCCTCGGCGATATGGATTCTGGTGGATATGGAGGTCCAGGTGATAAAGATGCTGATATTGTTAGGAGATTTGGAAGTAATGCAAAACATCTAAGAGATTCTGAAAGCTTTGATTTGTTTGGAGATTCCTCAAGACTGGAGGCAAAAATAGATGAACTTATTCATGCTCCAATTAATCATGCAGATAGTGGTTATACTAGTATTGCAGATTTTTACGATTACCACCAAGTAGATCTTAATCCTCACGTAATTGGAGATGCAAGCACTTCGCAAAGAAGAGGCCTATTCACCGGCGCTGAATACATTTGTTGGAATCATACTGGCGAATACTTGTATATAGGTAATAGTTATGGCGGAGTTGTTCAATATGAATGTGCATCTTTACAAGATAGCAACTTGGAAAGACGAATCTTGAGTGGTGACCCTCAATTTTTAGTTTTTTACGGCAGACCGGGTCTTTAAAATAAAATCAAATAATTATAAAAAAGGTCAACTTCGGTTGGCCTTTTCTTTTTATATAAATCTGTTTTGTTATAAATAAAACAAAATGGTGCAGGGGCGTTCGCGTCCGACAAAGGTTACACGGAGTAAGCATGGCCCAATACGAAGAATTTACAATTGATCAAGGCGCAGATGTAGCTATTGAAATTCATTTAGTAGAAGCAGATGGATCGGTAAAAGATCTAACAAACTATTCTGCACTAGCTAAAATGAAAAAATCGTATAACAGCGATAGCTCCGATACGACAACTTTTACCACCACAATATCAAATCCATCGACGGACGGCATTTTAACTTTAGCTTTGACTAATACTCAAACTGATGCTCTTCGTTCTGGTAAATATGTATATGATGCAGAAATTTCTTTCTTAGACAGTGATAGTAACACTATTATAGAAAGAGTTCTTGAGGGAAGAATACAAGTCACCCCATCAGTAACTCAATAGGAATATTATGGTACAAAGAAGTTTAGTTGTTTCGTCTGGCACAACAACACAAGTAAAAAAAGTAGTGTTGGGCAGGCCCGTTCGCCGAGTAATCCAGGCATCGAATAATATTAATTCGGCTGGTGATGTTGATATTAGTAATGTAGTAGATGGCAGTGTTCTTGTTTATAGTGGGTCTACTTCAAAATGGACTGCAACTCAAGACTTAGAAAATCAAAATATTAACGGAGGCACATACTAATGGCCACTATAATTAGAATAAAAAGGTCTACAGGTACGATTGCCCCGACGAACCTTAAATCAGGAGAGTTAGCTTATTCTGGTGGTACTGGTCTTTATAACAATGGTGGCGATAGACTTTATTACGGCAAAGGCGATGATGGATCAGGTAATGCAACATCTATTGTAGTAATTGGTGGTGAGTATTTTGCTGGTTTATTTTCAGCAACAAGCGCAAATGGTAATATTGAAGCTGATAAAGTTGTAATTCTCGACGGATCAAGTAAAGTAAATCAATGGAATGTTGATAACTTAAGACTTGATGGGAGCAGCATAACATCAACTGTTGCAGATGAAAGTATTATTATTGATCCTAATGGTGCTGGTAATGTTGATGTTAACTCATCTAGAATTATTAATCTTACAACTCCAACAGATAACTCAGACGCTGCAACTAAAGCATATGTTGATACGAATATTGGTGCGTCTGTATTAAATATTAAAGATGATTCAGACAATAATACAAGAATTAATTTAGCTGATTCTGAACTTTCTATACATGGCGAAATTGGTATTACTACTTCTGGCTCTGGTCAGGATGGCAATAAAATTACCATTAAGATGACAGACACAGCAGTAACTGCTGGTTCTTATGGTTCTGCAACTCAAATTCCAACATTTACAGTTAACTCTCGCGGCCAATTAACCGCCGCTGCTACGGAATCAATTGCATCTACTTTGAATTTAGATGCCGATGGTGGTAATGGTAATGTATCTCTTCTTGATTCCAATCTTACAATTGCGGGTGGAATTAACGTTAACACTGCAGTTTCCGGGAATATAGTTACAGTTAATTTAGATTCTGATGTATTAAATCTTGGTCAACTCACAGTTGATAATATTAAATTAGATGGTAATACTATTAGTTCTACTGACGGATCTAATACTCTTTATATTGATCCAGCTCCTGTCGATTCTGATGGTGGCGATTTAATTATTCGTGGTAACCTTACAGTTCAAGGTACTCAAACTATAATTAATTCTACAACAATGTCAGTGAATGATTTAAATATTGTTCTTGCTGATTCTGCTGCTGATGGCACTGAAGCTGATGGCGCTGGAATTACTGTAGGTGGAGCTGGGTACACTGGTACTAAACCAACTATTACTTGGGATAATGCTAATGAAGCTTGGGACTTTAACTATAAAGTAAATCTTCCAGATTCTATTGGTGGTTCTTCACTTACATTTAACGATGTATCAGTAAAAGAAGCAATTGAAGATCATTTAGTTGATAACTTCTTGCTTGCAGGTGAAGGCGTTGATCTTACATACGTTGATGGGTCGAATACCTTAACAATCTCAGCTGAGACATCTACACTAACAAACTTGGGCGTTGCATCATTTGGCGGATATGCTGATAGTGCTTTGGCGTCTGCACCAGGAAACGAAAGACAATTTAGCTTATCATCGGGCGATGTAACAATTGCAGTTATCGATGGCGGTATTTACTAATACCTTTACACATAACCTTTTTTAAGGAACCACTATGGCTACTAAAGTTAGACTGAAGAAGTCCGCCGTTGCGGGCAGAATTCCAGAAGTCGCATCATTAGATTATGGCGAACTAGCCATTAACTACCAAGACGGAAATCTGTATTATAAAAATACAGATGACGATATTAAGTCATTACAAGAATCCCCTGTAGAATTTTCCGCAAAAAATGTGTCAGGCGGTTCTGTCACCAAAGGGCAAGTTGTTTATATAAACGGAGTAAGTGGAAATAAACCCACAATTGCTCTGGCTGATGCTGATAATCCCGGAGCAATGCCGGCGTTTGGTTTACTTAAAGCTAATGCTGATAATAATGCTTCAGTATCTATCGTTACTTCTGGCAATTTAACAGGATTAGATACTTCTAGTTTTTCAGTTGGTGATACATTATATGTATCTACTACGCCTGGTGAAATAACTAATGTTAAACCATCTGGTGAATCTTCTCTTATTCAAAATATTGGTAAAGTTGTAAGAGCTCATGCTTCGGCAGGTATTATTAAAGTTGGAGGCGCCGGACGTACGGCAGCTACGCCAAACCTAAATTCTGGTAATATTTTTATTGGTAATGATTCAAATTATTCAATTACCTCATCAATGGAAACAGAAGTTCGTAAACATCTTGTTGCCGGACATGGAATAGCATACAATACCTCAACAGGTGTTATTACTCGTAATGCTATCGATACCGATTCTGTAGCTGAAGGTTCAACTAATCTTTATTATACTAGATCAAGATTTGATTCAAACGTACAAAATATTAGCACTAGCATAATACCTGATACCGATTCTGCATATAGTCTAGGTTCTAATAGTTTAAGATTTAAAGATCTTTATTTAAGTGGTAATAGTATCTTCTTAGGTACTATGATTTTGCATGAAAGCAATGGCCAATTAGCTATTAGGGATTCAGACGACAATCCTATGACCTTTGAATTAGGCCATAACTCAACTGATGATTTACCTGAAGGTTCAACTAATCTATATTATACAACCGCAAGATCTGATAGCGATTTTGAT
>CERI01103358.1_pt1 | contig 36404 bp, 35 predicted proteins | sample 350261 | NCBI WGS metagenome assembly CERI01 (sample SAMEA2620979, study PRJEB7988) | marine metagenome | isolation source: saline water (ENVO:00002010), including
AAAATCTATAAGATATAGAGGTATGTCATACAAAGTACTTTTAACGCTTTTCGTAATTAGTTTTTTTGGTTTAGGATATATTGGAATGAATCCTGCCACACCAGTATTAACTTGGATTGGGCGACTATTCACATTGATTTATTTTGGGTTTTTTGTAGCTCTATATTTTACAAGCGCTAATGAAAAAACTAAAGAAGTCCCTGATAGGGTTACAATGCATGATTAGATTATTTACTGGCATAGCTTTTATTCTTATATCAAGCTTATCATTTGCTGCATCTGGATCTATTCCGCTAAAACCCGTATTAATAGACTTAAATAATAAGTCATCTCTTCAACGAGGAGCTCAAATCTATGTCAATAACTGTCTTGGCTGTCATACTTTAAAGTATCAACGCTATGTAAAATTTATTGATCATCTTTCGCTTTCCAAAGAAACTATTGAGAATAATCTAATATTCACTACAGGTAAGAATGGCGAACCCACAAAAATTGGTTCATTAATTTTAAATTCCGTAAATCCTGATTCAGCTAAAGAAGCATTTGGCGTAATGCCGCCAGACTTAACATTGATCGCTCGTTCTAGAGGATCAGAATGGCTTTATACTTTCTTAACTTCTTTCTATAAAGATGAAACAAGACCGTTAGGTGTTAATAATGCATTATATGCAAATGTTGGTATGCCTCATGTCTTGGCTTGGATGGAAGGTTTGAAAACGCCAGTTAATTTAGAAAAAGGCCAATATGAATATGTTGTTGAAGGTGCTATGACAGACAAGGAATATAAAAAATCAATCACTGATTTAGTCAATTTTCTTGTTTATGTATCTGAACCAGCTCAATTAGACCGATATAGAATTGGTTTTTGGGTTATACTCTTCCTATCAATTTTTTCATTCATAGCATTTTTGCTAAAGATTGAATACTGGAAGGATGTAAAATAATTTATGACATCATTAGCAAACAGAAGATCCGCGATACTTTTATTTTCTTTACCTGACTGTTTACATAGTCATAGAACTAGACTTGTTATCAAAGAAAAGGAAATATCTGCTGAATTACATGAAGTTGATCTGAATGATATACCCGAAGAAATAAAATTTATCAGCCCATATGATGATTTCCCTACACTTGTAGATAGAGATCTTATATTGCAAAATTCTAGAGTAATTATAGAGTATTTAGATGAAAGATTTCCTCATCCTCCATTATTACCTGTAGATCCTGTAGCTAGAGCAAAATTTAGATTAGCATTAGATCGAATAGAGCATACTTGGTATCCAGAATTTAACAAAGCATATAAAAATGGAGGCCTAGAAGACTCTTTTAAAGAAAAAATAAAGTCATATTTTCTAGAAATTATTCCTTTGATTACGGATAGTTTCTTTATGAGTGATGATTTTGGCTTAGTTGACTGTAGCCTAGCGCCTTTATTATGGAGAATTAAATCATTAGGTGTTGAGATTACCGAGAATAAGAAGATTATTGATGACTATTCAGATCGTATATTTAGTCGCGAATCATTTCAGGAAAGCTTAACTGAAACTGAAAAAGATATGTAATTATTTGTCTTGATAGTGTTTGTCAATGCATTCACAAATAGAATGAATAACTATTAATGTCATCTCTTGAATTCTACTTGTTCTATCACTAGGAATTATAATAGATATATCATCAGGGCCGATTAAATTTTGAGCTTTGCCGCCATTACTGCCGGCAACTAATAAAACTTTTATATTTTTTTCTTTTGCTATACTAATGGCCTCTAATATATTTTGAGAATTACCACTAGTAGTAAAGGCCATAAGAATATCTTTTTCATGACCTATTGCGCTTACTTGTTTAGAAAATATATATTGATAACCATAATCATTTCCTATAGACGTTATAGTTGCAGTGTCTGAATTTAAGGAAATTGCAGGCATTTCTTTTCTCTCAATTTCAAATCTATTAACAAACTCCGAAGCAATATGTTGTGCATCACCCGAAGAACCACCATTACCACATGACATTAATTTACCTGAATTTTTAATCATATCAATAAGACAGTTTGTAGCAGACTCTATGGAGGGTAAAATTTCACTAATAGATGCTAAGTTAATTTTTTGGTTTTCAATGAAATTACTTTTAATTATTTCTATATTTTTCATAATTTTACTATTGGACTTTGATTATACTACAATATAACCTAGCAAGGATAAACACAATAAATATTCCAAATTATGCTAGGTACCTTATATATAGTAGCAACACCCATCGGTAATCTCCAGGATATGACATTCCGTGCCATTGAAGTTTTAAAGAATTCTGATTATATATTAGCAGAGAGTTCTGCTAGAACCTCTAAGTTATTAAGTGAGTTTAATATTAAAAAGAAAATAATCACCTTCAATAAAGATAATGAGAAGAGAAAAAAGAATTCAGTAATACAAGATTTATCAGAAGGAATGAACATATGTCTTGTATCGGATGCTGGAACTCCTTCGGTATCTGATCCTGGGTTTGAGCTAATGAAACATATAGATTTGTCATTTAGGGTTGTTCCTATACCGGGAGCCAGTTCTTTGACGGCAGCTCTTTCAGTATCTAAAATACCTATTAATGATTTTATTTTTTTAGGATTTTTATCAAAAAAATCTTCAGAGAGAAAAATGCAGTTATTAAAAATTAAAAAAGTATCTATGCCTGGGGTAATATTTGAGAGCAAACATAGAGTTGTTTCAGTATTAGCTGATGTTACTGATGTTCTGGGTGGTGATACAAATATTGGAATAATGAGAGAACTAACAAAGATTCATGAGGAAATATTTTTTGGTACAGCAAATGAGTTAATACTAAAGTTTGCAAATCAGCAGTTAACTGGTGAAATAACTATGATAATTGGGACAAGCTCCGTAGAGCAGTTAAATATAGAAACAATGGAAAAAGAAATATTAGAATTATCAAAAAAATACTCTACAAGCGAGATTGTGAATATAATTCGTCTATTTAATGATGTAAATAAAAAAGAATTGTATAAATATGTATTAAATATTAGACAGGAAGGTTAGTCTCACGTATCATCTAGTTTTAGATGCAAACTAAAAAAAGACAATCAAAGATGACTCAAAAAGAGCCATCTTTTTTTTTAACATACGAAAATAATCTTGAGTAATTCTGAATCAATACTTTTATTAGAAGACGGTAGCACCTTTCGCGGCCAGTCCATTGGAATTGAGGGTTTTTCTGTTGGAGAAGTAGTTTTTAATACATCAATGACTGGATATCAAGAAATTATTACTGATCCTTCATATGATAGCCAAATCATCACTTTTACAAATCCGCATATAGGAAATACCGGCATTAATTATGAAGATATGGAATCATTAAAAGTCCATGCCTCGGGAGTGATTTTGAGAGATATAGGGATTTCGTCTAATAGTTGGCGTAAAAATGATACACTTCAAAACTTTTTAAAAAATGAAAATATTGTTGCAATAGGCGGCCTTGATACAAGAAAATTGACAAAAATTCTGAGAACTACGGGATCACAAAATGGTTGTGTAATGTCTGGCAAAATAGATTTAAATATCGCAAAAGAGAGTATAAGAAAATTTAATGGTTTGGATGGGTCTGATCTTGCAAAGAAGGTAACCACGAAATCTATTTATGAATGGAATGAAGGATTAACAGATATATATAATATAAATAAACTACAAGAAAAGAAAACTGCTTTCAAGGTCATTGCTTATGATTTTGGGATTAAGCATAATATCCTTCGAATTTTAAAAGAGCATGGGTGCGATTTAACCATAGTGCCCGCAGACTATAGCGCCGATAAAGTTTTAGATATGAAGCCTGATGGAGTATTTTTGTCGAATGGTCCAGGTGACCCCAAAGCTTGTGGTTATGCTATTGATAACATCAGGATTCTACTGGATAAAAAAATTCCATTATTTGGTATTTGCCTAGGATTTCAGTTATTGGCATTAGCATCTGGAGCCAAAACAACTAAGATGAAATTTGGACATCATGGAGCTAACCATCCAGTAATGGATCTTACAACTAAAAGAGTATTCATTACTAGTCAGAATCATGGATTTATAGTTGATGATAAAGCACTCCCAAAAAATATAGTTTCTACACATATTTCTTTATTTGATAATTCTCTTCAAGGTTTTGAAATTAGAGAAAAATATGCTTTTGGTTTCCAGGGTCATCCTGAGGCCAGTCCGGGGCCACAAGATATTAATTCAATTTTTAATAAGTTCATTTCATTCATGTCTGAGAAAAAAAATGCCAATAAATAAAAAGATTAAAAGTGTTTTAATTATAGGAGCAGGACCAATCGTGATTGGGCAGGCTTGTGAGTTTGATTACTCAGGTGTACAAGCATGTAAAGCCTTGAGAGAAGAAGGAATAAGAGTGATTCTCGTTAATTCTAATCCAGCTACAATAATGACTGACCCAGATATGGCAGATAAAGTTTATATCGAACCGATACACTGGAGAAATATAGAAAAAATTATCATCAAGGAGAGACCTGATGCAATTTTACCAACAATGGGAGGCCAAACTGCTCTTAATACAACTCTAGATTTAAACAGACATAAAATTTTAGATAAATATAATGTAGAGATAATTGGCGCTAGCATTGATTCAATAGATATGGCGGAAGACAGGGAACTATTTAAGATTGCCATGGCTGAAATTGGATTAGAAACTGCTACAGCTTATATTGCACATGATTATGAGGAAGCCTTAATCCATCAAAAGAAAATAGGCTTTCCTGTATTAATCAGGCCTTCTTTTACCCTGGGAGGTTCCGGTGGAGGAATCGCTTATAATATACAAGATTTTGAAACAATCGCGAGAAGAGGTATAGATCTATCACCTACAAGCGAAGTATTAATCGAAGAGTCTGTTATAGGGTGGAAAGAGTTTGAAATGGAAGTTGTTAGGGATAAAAATGATAATTGTATAATTATTTGTTCTATTGAAAATATTGACCCTATGGGGGTTCACACTGGAGACTCTATAACAGTTGCTCCAGCACAAACATTAACTGATAAAGAATATCAAACACTTAGAAATGCTTCTATACAAGTGCTTAGAAAAATAGGAGTTGATACTGGTGGGTCAAATGTACAGTTTGCTATTTCTCCTAAAGATGGAAGAGTGCTTGTTATAGAAATGAATCCTAGGGTATCTAGGTCATCAGCATTAGCATCAAAAGCAACTGGGTTTCCAATTGCTAAAATTGCAGCAAAACTTGCTATTGGATATACACTGGATGAACTAAAGAATGAGATTACAGGAAATGTTATTCCTGCATCATTTGAACCTAGCATTGATTATGTTGTGACAAAAATTCCAAGGTTTGCATTTGAAAAATTTAAGGAAGCAGATAATAAATTAACTACGCAAATGAAATCAGTTGGAGAAGTAATGGCTATAGGTAGAAATTTTCAAGAATCTTTCCAAAAAGCTCTCCGTGGTCTTGAAGTTGATATTGATGGACTAAAAGAAATAAGCTTGCTTGATAAAGAGAATGATGATTTATTGAGAAATGAATTAAGATCTCCAACTCCAGACAGAATATTATATACGGCTGAAGCATTCAGGCAAAATTACTCTCTCTTAGAAGTTCAAAATTTAACAAACATTGACCCATGGTTTTTATTTCAAATAGAAGATTTAATCAGGGAAGAAATAAATCTAAAAGATAAAAAAATAAGTGATCTTAATAAAACCTCTCTCATGAAACTTAAAAAGAAAGGGTTTTCCGATTCATTTATCTCTAGATGTATAAGTTGTGATGAAAAAGATATAAGAGGTTTGCGACTACAATTTGATATCGCCCCTGTGTTTAAAAGAGTAGATGCATGTGCTGCAGAATTTGAAGCAACTACCGCATATATGTACTCTTCTTATGATGAGGAATGTGAATCTAATCCAACTAATAATAAGAAAATAATGATTCTAGGCGGCGGACCAAATAGGATTGGCCAAGGGATAGAGTTTGATTATTGTTGTGTTCATGCATCTCTTGCTTTAAGAGAAGAAGGATATGAAACTATTATGGTTAATTGTAATCCTGAGACTGTATCTACTGACTTTGATATCTCAGACAGGTTGTACTTTGAGCCTCTTACCTTTGAGGATGTAATGTCTATTATAGAAATAGAAAAGCCACATGGAGTTATCGTTCAGTATGGAGGGCAAACTCCTTTGAAATTAGCAAAAGAATTAAAAGCTAATAAGGTAAATATCATTGGAACTTCACCGGAAGCCATTGATGTAGCTGAAGATCGTGAAAAATTTAAAGATTTAGTTGAAAAATTAGGCCTAAAACAACCAACAAATGCTATTGCATCCAATGCTGGTCAAGCAATGCAGGCTGCCAATGAAATAGGTTACCCATTAGTTGTGAGACCATCTTATGTATTAGGCGGAAGAGCTATGGAAATAGTAACAACAGATGAAGATTTAAGAAGGTATATGGATGAAGCAGTTTCAGTTTCAAATGATTCCCCTGTGCTTTTAGATAGATTTTTAAATGATGCAATCGAAGTGGATATAGATTTAATTTGTGATGGTAAAGACGTATTCATAGGAGCAATCATGGAACATATAGAAGAGGCGGGAATTCATTCTGGTGATTCTGGATGCTCCATACCTCCATACACATTATCTGATAGTATTTTGATGCGATTGAGAGAACAAGTTACACAGTTAGCATTAGAATTGAATGTGATTGGTTTAATGAATACGCAATTTGCAATCAAAGAGAATGAAATATTTCTTTTAGAGGTAAACCCACGTGCATCTCGAACAGCCCCTTTTGTATCTAAAGCAATCGGAGTACAGCTTGCAAAAATTGGAGCAATTGTAATGGCTGGAAAGAGTTTAAAAGATCTCAAGTTAACCAAAGAAGTTATACCAAGCTATTTTTCTGTTAAAGAGGCGGTACTACCATTTTCTAAATTTCCTGAAGTAGACGTACTACTAGGTCCTGAAATGAAATCAACTGGTGAAGTAATGGGGATTGGAAAAAGTTTTGGAGAAGCTTATTTTAAAGCTCAGAGAGCCGCAGGTGTAATTTTACCTAAGGCAGGAAATGTTTTCCTTAGTGTAAGAGATAAAGATAAGTCTGCTATATGTGGCATTTCAAAAGACTTAATTGATATAGGTTTTAATCTTTATGCGACTCGTGGAACTCAAGAATATCTAGAAGAAAAGAATATTAAATGTAATAGAGTCAATAAGGTTAAAGAAGGGCAGCCGCATATAGTTGATATGATTAAGAATGGAGAAGTTCATTTAATTATTAATACGACGGAAGGTGCTAGATCAATCAAAGATTCTTTTTCGATAAGAAAAGAAGCTAATAATAATAATGTTTGTTTGACAACCACGATATCTGGAGCGAAAGCTTTCTGTAAAGCTATTTTGTTTATTGATAATTTTGATGCAACTGATATACAGTCCAGACATGATACAATTAATTAGTTATCTAGTTTATTAAAAGCTTTAATATCAATTAAGTCTTCACTCTCAGCAACAACACAAGTAATGCATGCATCACCGCTAACATTTACGCTAGTCCTCATCATATCAAGAAGTCTATCAACTCCTAATAATAGCGTAATACCTTCAAGAGGAATCCCTAACTCAGTTAGTATGAGAGATAACATAATTATACCTGCGCTTGGAATTCCAGCGGTCCCAATTGACGCAATTGTTGCAGTTAATATTATGGTTACCATATCACCAAATGCTAAATCTATACCATAGTATGATGCTAAAAAATATGCAGCGCACCCTTGCATAATTGCCGTTCCATCCATATTGATTGTTGCGCCAAGAGGTATGGAGAAAGAGGCAAAAGATTTGTTCACTCCATATTTTTGTACAACAGTGTTCAATGTATAAGGTATAGATGCATTACTGCTGGAGGTACTAAATGTAAAAATTATCAGGGCTTTTAGTTTTGCATAGAACATATATATGTTTAAGTTTGAAAAAAGTCTCAGCAATATTGAATATGTTAAAAAGAAATGTGTAATTAAGACAAAAACTACAACTAAGAAATATTTAATCAAAGGAATAAAAACTTCGACTCCTTCAGTTGCAAATGTTTTAGCTAATAATGCAAATACTGCTATTGGGGTTAATTGTATTATTATCATAACCATTTTATTAAAGACTTTATTTAAGCTATCAATCAATTCAATAAATATGGGAATATCTTTTTTTACATAGGATGCAGAAATCCCAATAAAAACTGCAAATGCCAAAACTTGAATTACATTACCATTAGCTAAAGCTGAAAAAAAGTTGCTTGGAAAAATGCTTAGAATTATATTCTTTTGATCCATATTCCCAGCTATATTACTTTGTATATCATTTGTAATTTGCCCCACAGAATCATAGCTAACAAAACTAGATATAAACAATGCAAAAGTAATAGCAACCAATGTAGTTAAAATATATAACGAAAATGTTTTTATCCCGAGTCTACCGAGGGTTGAAACATCATTAATGGAGACAATTCCTGAGATAATTGATACAAAGATCAGAGGCAACACAATCATCTTAAGTAATATTAAAAATAGGGACGATATAGTGAAGAATATTTGGTTGATTAAATAATATTCTATAAAATCATTTGGAAGTAAAAAGTTATTAATTAAAATGCCCGCGATAATACCAGACAACATAGAAATTAGAACTTTTTTTGTGAAACTCATTTAATTATGATATGCAATTTAAAGCATCATCATAATTAGGTTCATTAGCAATTTCATTCACTAATTCTGAATGAATGACTTTATTATTTTTGTCAATTACAATTACTGCTCTCGCAGTTATCCCAGATAATGGCCCATCAACTAGCAAGACTCCATAATCTTTGGCAAAATTTCTAGATCTCATCATAGACAAAGGTATTACTGAATTTATATTTTCACTGGTACAAAATCTTTTCATAGCAAATGGTAAATCTGCTGAAACAGCCAAAACAACAACATCAGACATTGCCGCTATTCGCTCATTAAATATTTTAGTTGATTTTTGACATACTGGAGTATCAAGACTAGGAATTATGTTAAGAACAATATACTTGTCTTTATATACAGATAAAGTCACATTATTCAGTTCAGAGTCTACTAATAAAAAATCAGGAGCTTCTTCACCAACTTTTGGTGTTTCACCATTAGTATTAATTTTATTTCCTTGTAAGGTAATTTCAGTCATACAGCATCATATCAACCAAAATAATCTATTTCAATGATATAATTTAAATCATGACAAAGGTTAATAAAACATTTAACTGGGTTAGGCGGCATGCAGAAGACCCTTTTGTAAAAAAATCTAAACAAGATAAATATAGATCCCGCGCTGCTTATAAGCTAAAAGCTATAGATGAGAAATATAATTTCTTAAGAAAAGTAAGTTCAGTTGCTGATCTTGGTTGTGCTCCTGGCTCCTGGCTACAAGTTTTGAGAGAATTTAAAAATATTAATTTTATAGTTGGAATAGACTTATTAAATGTAGAACCAGTTGATGGAGTATATATTGCTAAACAAGATATCGGAGACTATGACTCATATATGGAGCTATTTGACAAGAAAGATTCTAAGTTAGACCTTGTATTATCTGATATTGCCCCTAATATTACTGGTATAAGCGATGTAGATCAAAGTAATTTCTCTGATATTGCATTAAATATATTAGGGTTTTGTAGATTTAAATTAAAACCCAAAGGGATATTGATAATGAAATATTTTTTAGGGAGTAGTTTTGAAATGACATTAAAAACATTGAATAATAACTTTAGTAAAATCAATGTTTTTAAGCCGCCCTCTTCTAAAAAAAAGAGTAATGAGGTATACCTAATTTGTATTGAGTTCAAAGACTGATATAGTATGTAAGAGAGTTAATTGATTGACAAATATATGTCTTAAAAATAGAATGATTCTAAGGAAATAATAAATGAGTGATTTAATTAAAAATTTACTAATATGGACTGTAATCGCAGTAGTGATATTGTCTTTGTTTAGCGGGATGAATGGGCGTAATAATGCATCTGATGAATATAACTATTCTGAATTCATGCAACAAGTTCAAACTGGTCAGGTTGAAGAAGTTACTATAGCAGGTAGAGAAATATCGGGTACTTTAAAGTCTGGACAATCATTTATGACCTTTAGCCCTGAAACAGATAATTCGGCATTAGTTGGAGAGCTGTTAAATAGTAAAGTTAAGATATCTGGTAAAGCACCTGAAAAACAATCATTTCTTGCTAAAATATTTATTCATTGGTTCCCATTTCTATTATTAATTGGAGTTTGGATATTCTTCATGAGACAGATGCAAGGCGGCGGCGGTGGTGGTCGTGGAGCAATGTCGTTTGGGAAAAGCAAAGCAAAATTACAAACAGAAGACCAGGTAAAGGTAACGTTTAAAGATGTTGCTGGAGTAGAAGAAGCTAAAGAAGAGGTCTCTGAACTCGTTGACTTTCTTAGAGACCCTGGTAAGTTCCAAAATTTAGGCGGGCAAATACCACGCGGTGTTCTCATGGTTGGTTCTCCAGGAACTGGAAAAACTTTACTTGCAAGAGCTATAGCAGGAGAAGCAAAGGTGCCGTTCTTTACAATTTCTGGTTCAGATTTTGTAGAAATGTTCGTAGGCGTTGGCGCATCAAGAGTGCGCGACATGTTTGAGCAAGGAAAGAAAGCTGCTCCATGTATAATTTTTATTGATGAGATAGATGCTGTCGGAAGACATAGAGGCGCTGGTGTAGGCGGCGGTCATGATGAAAGAGAGCAAACATTAAATCAACTACTTGTAGAGATGGATGGTTTTGAAGGTAACGAGGGAGTTATAGTAATAGCTGCTACAAATAGACCAGATGTTTTAGATCCAGCGTTATTAAGACCTGGGAGATTTGATAGACAAGTAACTGTTCCATTGCCTGACATTAGAGGGAGAGAGCAGATTTTGCAAGTTCATATGAGAAAAACTCCGATTGCCAATGATGTGAAACCAAAGTTATTAGCTAGAGGTACTCCAGGTTTCTCTGGAGCTGATCTAGCAAATTTAGTTAATGAAGCTGCATTATTTGCTGCAAGAGCAAGCAAGAAAATTGTTGAAATGGATGACTTCGAGAAAGCCAAAGATAAGATTTTAATGGGTGGAGAAAGAAGATCCATGGTGATGAATGATGATGAAAGAAAGTTAACAGCATATCATGAAGCTGGCCATGCAGTAGTTGGTAGGCTTGTCCCTGATCATGACCCAGTTTACAAGGTAAGTATCATCCCTAGAGGAAGAGCTCTGGGTGTAACAATGTTTTTACCTGAAGAAGATAGATATAGTAACAGTAAAGAAAGAATTAATAGTATGATAGCAGCGCTTTTTGGTGGCAGAGTTGCTGAAGAAGAAATCTTTGGAGAAGATGCTGTAACTACTGGTGCTTCAAATGATATCGAGAGAGCAACAGGACTCGCTAGAAGCATGGTCACTAAATGGGGTTTATCAACAAAACTAGGACCACTTGCATATGCTGAGGAAGAAAATGAAGTTTTCTTAGGAAAGTCCGTGTCTCAGCAAAAAACAGTTTCAGATAAAACTGCTGATACAATTGATTCAGAAATTAGAAGCATAATTGATATGCAATATTCTCGTGCAACTAAACTTATCAGAGATAATCTCGATAAGATGCATGTCATGGCTGATGCGTTAATGAAATATGAAACAATTGATTCAAAACAAATTGATGAGATTATGGAAGGTAAAATTCCATCCGCTCCTGAGAGCTGGACTGATGATGATTCAGATACTAAGAATGGTGATTCAGCAGCTGCAAAAGAAAGCCCTGCTACAACAACTCCAGCATCATAATACGTATTATTCTTCTAGTTCATGACAATGTCATGAACTTATGCTTTCATTTTTTTCAATAACATCTAAAATATTAAATTAATATGTTTTGGAACAAAAAATTCAATTATCCACCTAGTACACGTACTTCAATCAATGGTGCTAGGTATTATGAAATTAATAATACTAAACTCCCATCTGTTACTGAAATACTTAAAGCAACAGAATCTGAACATAAAAAAAACTCTCTTTTAAAGTGGAGGCAAAAGATTGGTGATAAAGAAGCTAATAGAGTCATGCAAGTCTCTTCAGCAAGAGGAACCTCTATGCATAAACATATTGAGGATTATTTAACTGGTCAAGTTAAGCTAGACCTTTTGGCTAGCGAGAATGAAGAGTCTTTGATAATGTCAGAACAAATAATTCAAAAGGGTATATCTAATCTAGATGAATTATGGGGAGCTGAGGTAACCTTGTCTTATCCTCATTCATATGCAGGTACGGCTGATGCATCTGGTATCTATGGAGGAAAAGAAAGTATACTTGATTTTAAGCAATCAAATAAACCAAAAAAAAGAGAGTGGATAGAAGATTATTTTTTACAAATATCCGCATATGCTTTGGCACATAATAAAACTTATGATACTCAAATATCTCAAGGAGTTATATTGGTTTGCACTCCGCCACCTGAAACCTTATTTCAAGAATTTATTATTGATGGAGATGAGTTCATCGAATATCAAAAAAAATTTTTAAAAAAAGTTGAACAGTTTAATTCACTGATGCAAAACTCATAGATGAGCTTAAATTTAAGTAATAAAAAATCTAATATAATGGGCATATTAAATATAACCCCTGATTCTTTTTATGATGGGGGAAAATATACTAGACTTGATAATGTCATGTTTAGAGTTGAGCAAATGATAGCTGAAGGCATGGATATTATTGATATAGGTGGCGAATCATCAAGGCCGGGATCAGAAAGAATATCCATACAAGAAGAAATTGATAGGTTGCTTCCAGTTGTAAGTAAAATTAGAGATAATTATGACATACCAATTTCAATAGATTCTATGAAACCTGATGTCATCCTTAAACTTTTACCTTATAAAATTAATATTATAAATGATATATCTTCTATTTCTGATGTGAGATTTATAAATATTATTAAAGAAAATAATATTTACATATGTTTAATGCATATGCTAGATGACCCTAGTACTATGCAAAATAATCCCGACTATTCTTGTGTTGTTAGTGAAGTGAAATCTTATTTAAAAGAAAGGGTTGAATTTTGTATATCACATGGAATTTCTAAAGATAAAATAATCATAGATCCTGGTTTTGGTTTTGGTAAAACGCTAGATCATAATTATAAAATCTTACAAAAATTAAAAGAATTTAGCATGGTTAACTCAAATATTTTAGTTGGTATATCAAGAAAAAGTATGATCGGCAGTCTTCTCAATAAAGATATAGAAAATAGGTTAAATGGATCAATTGCAGCCGCTATTATTGCATTATCAAATAATGCTAAAATCATAAGAACACATGATGTGAGGCAAACGAAAATAGCAATTCATGTAGCACAAAATATTATCGGAAATGAATTATGAAATTATTTGGTACAGATGGCATAAGGGGCAAATTTAATGAATCACCAATTAATCATATTCAGCTAGTTAAGATTGGATATGCTTTTGCTAAATCTTTATTTAATAATCAAAAAGGAAAAATTTATATTAGCCATGATGGAAGGGAGTCTGCCTCAGATATTGAGTCGGCATTATCCACTGGAATTATATATCAAGGATCAGAGGTTATCTCTGTAGGGCTTCTTCCAACTCCAGCATTAAGCATTTGTTTAAATGCACAAAAGCTAGAAACAGAGCTATGTGCAGGAATTCAGATAACAGCATCGCATAATCCTTATCATGATAATGGAGTTAAGTTTTTTGATAAAAATGGTTTCAAAATTGATTCTATGCTGGAGCAAGTGATAGAAAATAATTATTTTAATCAAACAGAAGAGATACATGTTAAAGATAAAAAAAACTCTAAGTCTAATTTTGCGGAAATTTTTAATAAGCGTTATATTAGTTATATTAATGATTATTTTTTATTAAAAGTAAAAGGTGTTAAAAGTCCTGAGAGAAAATTTAATATTTTAGTAGACTGTGCTAATGGAGCAACATCTAAGATTATAAGCGAAGTATTAAAAGATAGTTTTATTAATATAATTCCTATTTATAATGAACCTTCAGGTAAAAATATAAATAATAATTGCGGTGCAACGCATACTGATACACTCAAAAAATTCATATTTGATTTCAATAGTATAAATGCAAATAGTTCAGATTATGATAAAGCCCGTAAACCTAAAGAGTTGAAAATTGATTTAGGGGTTGCATTTGATGGTGATGGTGATCGTGCAATCTTTGTGTCTCCATCTGGCAAAGAAATTAATGGTGATGATACCTTATATATACTTGCTCTCTTCCATAAAAAATTTAATAAGACTAATAATCCAATAGTTGGAACTCAAATGACTAATTATGGAATACAGAATTTATACAAAGAAAATAAGATTGAATTTATTGAAACAGAAGTGGGTGATAAGTATGTTCTAAAAGAGATGGTTAAATCAGGTTCTAGTCTTGGAGGTGAGTCATCTGGACATATATTAATTCCGATTGCCAATGATTTTTATATAGGAGATGGAATTATTACATTAATAAGTTTGTTAGAAGTTATTTTTAAACAAGATAAAACTATAGATGAGTTAAAAGAAGAGATAATCTCTGTCCCTAGTAAATTATTTAATACCAAGGTTATTGATAAGAAAATATTTTTAGAAGATAAAGTAAATACTAAAGTATTTTTAGATTTAGAAAAAATGGTAGGACCTAATGGAAGATTATTATTAAGACCGTCTGGAACTGAAAATTTAATTAGATTATTAATAGAACATGAAGATGCGGAACAAATAGAAATACTTTCCAGGTATTTTTATGATAATATTAATAAAAATACTATAGTATGAATAATCAAAAATATCTTATAGCTGCTAATTGGAAACAGAATGGTGATTCGAAATCATTAATTAAGCTAATAAATGATTTTATTAAATTATATAAAAAGATAAAGCCTGGGTGTGAGATTTTAATATTACCTCCATCCATATATCTTAATGCTATTTCAAACAGATTGAGTCATCATAAGATTTCACGAAAAAAAATATCCTTAGGATCTCAAAATATATCTTCATTTGAAAATGGAGCTTATACTGGTGAATTATCTGTTGATATGACAAAAGACTATAATTGTACCTATGCCTTGATAGGTCATTCAGAAAGAAGACATGTTTTTCAAGAAGACGAGAAAACTATTGCTAAAAAAATCCAATTATCTCTGACATCTAATATGAATACAATTCTGTGTGTTGGCGAAACTATTACTGAATATAATAAGAAGTTAACAAAAAGAGTAATTTTAAGACAATTAAAGTCAGCTCTAACAAAATCTTTGGTTCTACTAAAATCTGACCATAGTAAAGTTATCATAGCTTATGAGCCTGTCTGGGCCATTGGCACTGGAAAAACTGCTAGCTTAGACAATATAAGTGATGTTCATAGCTATATACGGAATGTTCTTAATAAGATATTAGGAACAAAAACTAATAGCATTAAAATTTTATATGGTGGTAGTGTAAATAACCTGAATGCATCATCAATATTAGGCCTTTCTAACGTAAATGGAGCATTAGTTGGAGGAGCATCGTTAAATTCTAAAAAATTTATTGATATTTGCTCTTCAATTTGAGATAACTACACCATGCAAACAATAATATTAAGTATCCATATAATTCTCGCTATTTCGCTTGTTGTTCTAATACTAGTCCAACATGGTAAAGGGGCGGATGCTGGAGCTGCATTTGGCAGTGGGGCATCATCAACAGTGTTTGGGGCAGGGGGTAGCGCTACATTTCTTACAAAAATTACCACAGTTATCGCACTTTCTTTTTTTCTAACAAGTTTATCGCTCGCATATTTTGCTTCTAAGACATTGCCTGTTAACGATAGTTTGATTGAAAAGACTAATCAATCTCAAACAAATACAAAAGATCTTCCCTAGTTTAGCCGATGTGGTGGAATTGGTAGACACGCAGTCCTAAGAAGGCTGTGGCGCAAGTCGTGCCGGTTCGACTCCGGCCATCGGCAAAAATTATGGTGCTACCCATTGGCCAGTAAACCCATCATTTTTTAAGAATTTAACCCTAGTATGGCCTGCAGATGAAAGGTATAGCCAGTCAATCTTGTTTATATTGATCGTGATAACAGTAAAATTTTCACTAAGCTTATTTTCTAGTTTATTTTTAACTATCCCTGGAGATTCAATATTTTTACCTGGAGATATATTTTGATAATAACATTCTTGTGATTGAGAGCTCATTTTATCCCACCTCTCTTTGCAATATTGATCCATATTACTTATGACTGCATCACCATTAAGTCTTATTTGAACTTTTTCTTTTCGGTCATAAAACAGTGCTCCAACACTTGGATTATTTTGTATCTCACTAATCTTGTTTGTTAAATTATTTGTATGAAAAATTATACTTTGATTTTTTCTATCATAGCCTCTTAAAACCACAGTTCTTACTTCAACAATATTTTTAGGGGAAGTTGCTAATGCAAAGGTATGGTAGTCTGATAACCTATCATTTACCCCTTTATCTAGACATTTCCATATATTCTCGTATATTTCGTTAGTATTATTATGGTTTTTAGTAATATTCATCCTAATTATTTTATCATTTTTAGAGCTGTTAAATACCATTTAAAACACATCATTCTCAGGTAATAGTATGTAATATATTTATAGGATATAATGGGCATGGGGAAATGTTATGTTATTAGAGTATCTACCAATATTTATTTTTTTAGTCTTTGCGCTCATATTCTCTACTATAATGCTGGGAATTGGGTTTACATTCGGTCCTCATAACCCTGATATTGAGAAGAATTCTCCTTATGAATGTGGATTTGAAGCATTTGAAGACAGCAGGATGAAATTTGATATTAGATACTATTTAGTAGCAATACTATTTATTATCTTTGATTTAGAAATAGCATTTTTATTTCCTTGGGCAATTGTTATTCATGATATTGGTATATATGGACTTATATCGATGGCAATATTTTTATTTATTTTGATCGTTGGGTTTATTTATGAATGGAAAAAAGGAGCATTGGAATGGGATTAGAGAATATACATAAGGATGGTTTTGTCCTAGCTAAATCAAGTAATTTATTTGATTGGGCAAGAACTGGGTCTTTATGGCCAATGACATTTGGTCTAGCTTGTTGTGCTGTAGAAATGATGCATGCTGGTGCCTCAAGATATGATATAGATAGATTTGGAATGTTATTTAGACCAAGTCCTCGACAATCTGATGTAATGATTGTTGCTGGAACATTAGTTAATAAAATGGCCCCAGCTCTTAGAAAAGTTTATGACCAGATGGCTGACCCAAAATGGGTTATTTCAATGGGATCATGTGCAAATGGAGGTGGCTATTATCATTACTCATATTCTGTTGTAAGAGGATGCGATAGAATTGTTCCTGTAGATATATATGTACCAGGATGTCCGCCTACTGCAGAAGCATTATTATATGGTATTTTACAATTACAAAATAAGATCAGAAGAAAAAATACTATAGCAGCTGATATTCCCAATAGAGGCTTATAAATGGAAAATTTAATTGCCAAACATATTGTTGGTCAATATGAGCTAGAAGAATATAGTGATATTTTAACAATTAAAACTAACAAAGATTCATTGCTTGATGTAATGAATTCTCTTAAAAATAATAAAGCATTAGACTTTGCTCAACTGACAGATTTATGTGCTGTAGATTATTATACTTATGGTGAGACTGAATGGGGCACAAAAGAGGCAACATCAACTGGTTATAGTAGGGGAATCAAGCCATCATCTCATGGGAGAATAAAGTTTGAAGACAAAACATTGCCAAATAAAATGGAAAATAGATTCTGTGTTGCATATCATTTATTATCAATCTCGAATAATAATAGGATTAGAGTTAAAGTTTATCTTAGTGATGCTCCGCCAATAATAAAGTCAATAACCTCATTATGGCCAGCAGCAGATTGGTATGAGAGAGAAGCATTTGATTTGTTTGGAATATTGTTTGAAGGACATCCAGACCTCAGACGTTTACTGAGTGATTATGGTTTTATTGGACATCCTTTTAGAAAAGATTTTCCTTTAATAGGTAACACTCAAATTAGATATGATCCAAATTTAAAAAGAATAATTCAAGAGCCTGTAAGTGTAACTCCTAGGGTATTAGTGCCTAAAGTCATTAGGGAAGAAAAGTAATGAAAGAGTTTAAGAATTTTACTATGAATTTTGGACCTCAACATCCAGCAGCACATGGTGTACTAAGATTAGTATTGCAAATGGAAGGAGAGGTTATTAAAAGCGCAGACCCGCATATTGGATTATTGCATAGGGCGACAGAGAAGTTAGCTGAATCTAAGCCATATAATCAATCCATAGGTTATATGGATAGATTAGATTATGTATCTATGATGTGTAATGAACATGCCTATGTTTTAGCTATTGAAAAATTACTCAGTATTGAAATCCCAGAAAGAGCGAAATATATCAGAGTTATGTTTGATGAAATTACAAGAATACTAAACCATCTTTTATGGTTAGGAGCACATGCCTTGGATATTGGTGCTATGTCAGTTTTTTTATATGCTTTTAGAGAAAGAGAAGATTTAATGGATTGCTATGAAGCGGTATCAGGAACTAGAATGCATGCAACTTATTATAGACCAGGCGGAGTTGCAAGAGATTTACCCTCTAAAATGCCTAAATATATAACATCAACATTAAAAAATAATGAACAAATCAAGGAACAAAATTATAATCGTGAAGGCAGTATGTTAGATTTTATTAATGATTTCGCCTCTAGATTCCCAGGCTGCATAGATGAGTATGAAAACCTTTTAACTGATAATAGAATTTGGAAGCAAAGAACAGTTGGAATTGGAGTGGTTGAACCTGAAAGAGCAATTGAGCTAGGGTTTACTGGGCCAATGTTACGTGGATCAGGTATAGACTGGGATCTTAGAAAAAAACAGCCTTACGAAGTATATGATAAAATGAATTTTGATATTCCAGTCGGTAAGACAGGTGACTCATATGATAGATACCTAGTAAGAATGGAAGAATTAAGACAATCAAATAAAATTATCCAACAATGCACTCAATGGCTTCATAATAATCCAGGACCAACAATGATTGATGATGCTAAAGTAGCTCCACCAAGTAGAGATAATATGAAAGTTGAAATGGAGTCCTTAATACACCATTTTAAATTATTTACAGAAGGATACTGTACGCCTAAAGGAGAAGTTTACACTGCTGTAGAAGCTCCAAAAGGAGAGTTTGGAATATATATGATTTCAGATGGCGCAAACAAGCCTTTTAGATTAAAAATACGAGCTCCAGGATTTCCTCACTTAGCAGCTTTAAATGAAATGTGTAAAGACCATATGTTATCTGATGTCGTAACAGTTATCGGAACTCAGGATATAGTTTTTGGAGAAATTGACCGATGAATCCTGAATTTATAATTAATGAAGAACTAGGAAAGTTAATTAGTAATGTTGTAAAAAAATTTCCTTCCGATAAAAAAAGATCTGCTGTCATTGAAAGTCTTTTAATTTTACAACATCATAACAATGGCTATGTTACAAAAAATATAATTAAAGCTTTATCGGATTATTTATCAGTTAGTGAAATCGATATATATGAGGTAGCTACATTTTATACTATGATTAACATAGATCCTGTTGGCAGAAATGTTATATCCGTATGTAATAATATTTCCTGTATGTTAAGGGGATCAGATGAAATACTTTCGCACATTGAAGATAAATTAAAAATAAAAGTTGGTGAGTCGACCAAGGATAATAAATTCTATTTAAAAGATGAAATTGAGTGTTTAGCAGCTTGTAATGGTGGCCCAATGATGCAAGTTAATCATAAAAATTATGAAAATCTTACGTTAGAGAAAGTTGATGAAATTTTGGAGAGTGTAAATGATAAATAAATTATGCACAGAAACATTTGGTTTAAAAAATCCAGATTCTTTGAAAACATATATGGATAAACAAGGATATCAAGCATGGAAAAATATTATTATAGAGCAAACACCTAAGTCAAAAATTATTGAAAAGATAAAAGAGTCTGGCTTACGAGGGAAAGGAGGCGCGGGATTTTTAACTGGTCTTAAATGGTCTTTTATTCCTTTGCTGGATGGGCAAAAATACCTAGTATGTAATTCAGATGAAAGTGAGCCCGGAACATGTAAGGATAGAGATATTTTAAGATATAATCCACACTCTATAATAGAAGGGATGCTGATAGCTAGTTATGCAATAGGTGCATCAGTTGCCTATAATTATCTGCGCGGTGAATTCATAGATGAGCAATGGAAGGTTTTTAATCATGCTTTATCGGAAGCATACAATGCAAAATTAATAGGTAAAAATATCCTCTCATCTAATATTACAATTGATATTCATGCTCTTATTGGTGCTGGTGCATATATAGTTGGAGAAGAAACAGCTATGTTGGAATCAATAGAGGGAAAACGGGGAATGCCAAGAATAAAACCACCATTTCCTGCAATAAAAGGATTATATGGGAAACCTACAATTATTAATAATACGGAGACATTAGCCAGTATTCCTAAAATTATGCTAAACAAGCCTGGGTGGTATAAATCTTTGGGCGTCAATGATACCGAGGGAATGAAAATATTCTCTATGAGCGGACATGTAAATAATCCTGGAAATTTTGAGATTGCTCTTGGAACTCCTTTTTCTGAATTATTAAATTTAGCAGGTGGAATGTGGAATGGAAAAAATATAAAAGCTGTAATTCCTGGAGGATCATCTGTTCCCGTAGTAAAGGGAGATATTATGATGCAAGTTAACATGGATTATGATTCTATCTCTGAAGCTGGTTCAATGTTGGGGTCTGGAGGAGTAATTGTTATGGATGAGTCAACATGCATGGTATCTGTACTCCAAAGAATTTCTAGATTTTATTATTCAGAGTCATGCGGCCAATGCACTCCATGCAGAGAAGGTACTGGTTGGCTATATAAAATACTAACGAATATTATTTTAGGAAAAGGCACACAGAATGATTTGCATCAGTTAGAAAGAATAGCTACTCAAATAGAAGGTCATTGTATATGTGCTTTGGGTGATGCAGCAGCTATGCCAGTTAGAAGTTTTTTGAAAAACTTTTGGTCTGAATTTGAGTATTATGTAGATAAAAAAGAATCAATGGTTTCTTGATATGAAAGTTTTTGTAAATAATAAAGAATATAGCGCAGAACCAGAAGATACCATTATAGAGTTATGCGACAAAATAGGAGTTCATATTCCTAGATTTTGTTACCACAAACATTTATCTGTAGTTGCTAGTTGTAGAATGTGTTTGGTAGATATTGAGGGCGTCAAACATTCACAGCCTGCATGCTCAACTCCATTAAGAGAAGATATGAGAATCTCAACTAAATCAGAAAAAACAAAAGTTGCTCAAAAAAGTTCTATGGAATTTTTACTAATCAATCATCCATTAGATTGCCCTATATGTGATCAGGCGGGAGAATGTGAATTACAAGATATATCATTAGAGCATGGAGACGACCATTCTAGGTATATGCAATTTAAACGTGTAGTTATTGACAAAGATATCAGCCCTTTAATTTCTACAGATATGACGAGATGCATACACTGCTCACGTTGCGTAAGATTTGGCGAAGAGATCAGTAATGTAAAAGAGCTAGGATTGCTTAATCGTGGTGAAGATATGAAAATTGATGTTTTTATTGAGAGTAGTGTTTCATCTGAGTTATCTGGTAATATGATTGACCTTTGCCCTGTGGGTGCGCTTAATAATAAGCCATATAGATATACAGCAAGGACTTGGGATTTAAGACAGATTTGCGGAATCTCTCCTCATGACTGCATAGGCTCAAATATAAATTATCATACATATAACAATAAGATTGTTCGAGCAGTCCCATTAGAAAATCCAGATATTAATCAAACTTGGTTATCTGATCGGGATAGATTTGGTTATGAGGGTATCTATTCTGAAGATAGAATAAAAAAATCTCAAATGAGGGTTGATGGAAAATTAGTAGAGATAGATTTTGATTCTATTCCATCTCAGGTTAATAATTTAATTAATAATAATATTAAAAAACATGGGAAAGAAAAAATAGGTTGTTTAATTTCAGGACAATCTACCTCTGAAGAGCTATTCATGTTTCAAAAGATATTTAAGGGTTTAGGGGTTAGCAATATAGATCATAGAACAAAAGAAAGTAATTTCGATTATCAAAAAAATTACCCTCTAATGCCGTCACTTGGATGTAATCTTAAAGATTTAGATGAGTATGAAAATATTATTTTAATTGGCGTTAACATTAAAACAGAGTATCCAGTTTTATCAATAAGACTAAATTTAGCTACAAAAAATAAAACAAGAGTTCATTCTTTTAATTTCAAATCTTTGGATGAAAATTTTGACTTGCATTGTAAAAAAATTATAGATCATAGTAATATTGAGTCCTTTTTGAATATTAACAATATAGAGTTAGATCAGGGTAAGACATTAATTATCATAGGACCATCAGTTTCTAGGTCACCTAATCAATCCAACATACTAAAAAGTATATCCAAGTTTAGCTTATTAATTGATGCTAAAATTGGTTTTCTAACAGAATCCTGTAATTCTACCTCTGGATGGTTGCTTGGTAATGTTCCTCATAGAGAATTAGGGGGCAATCAATCTAGCATAATTGGGAAGAATTCCTATCAAATGATTACTAATAAATTACCATCTTATATTTTATATAATTTAGATCCAGAGTTTGATTTCTTTGATAAGTCACTGGTTGAGAATGCCTTAGAATCATCTGAATGTAATATATTTTTTACTAGTTATATTACGCCAATGATCGAAAAATATGCACATATTATTATTCCTATAACAACATTTGCAGAAGCAGACGGTAGTTATATAAATATTGAGGGAACTTATCAAACTTTTAGGCCTATAGTGCAGCCCAGTAAAAATATTTACGAAGGATGGTCAATACTAAATAAAATTTTAAAATTAAATAATCTTGGTGATTACTCTGTGACTAATATAAGAGATGAATTGAAAAAATCCCTAGAAGGTCTAGATTTTAATATACCTAATATAGATATGAGTAATATTAATACTAGCCCTTATATTGAAAATAAAATTTCAAAAGAATCTTATCGCGAAACTAATCAAACTGATTTAATTGTAAGAAGGTCTGAGTCTTTAAATCAAGCTACAAAGATAAAGAATAAATTAAGTTACAAGAATATGAACAATGAATTCAAAAAATCACATATTGATATAACAAAATGAATACTATCTTTTTAATATTAGACATTTTAATAGATATAATTATGGTTGTTTTACCATTATTTTTGATAGTAGCTTATACTACTTATTCTGAAAGAAAAATTATAGGATTTATGCAATCAAGATTAGGTCCAACAAGAGTAGGGCCTTTTGGTATTCTTCAACCAATAGCTGATGTGATAAAACTATTAACGAAAGAAGTTATTATTCCATCTAATGCTAGTAAAGGTTTATTTCTAACAGCACCCATTATAATGCTTGTACCATCTCTGTTGGTTTGGTCAGTCATCCCGTTGTCAGAATATTTTGTGATTGCAAATATAAATGCAGGATTATTATTTATATTAGCTTTAACATCACTAAGCGTATATGGGGTAATATTAGCTGGATGGGCTTCAAACTCTAAATATGCATTTTTAGGATCGATGAGATCAGCAGCCCAAATAATTGCCTATGAAATAGCTATGGGTTTTGCTTTAGTAGGCGTGTTGATGGCAGCAGGAAGTCTCAATTTACAAGAAATTATTTTATCTCAACGGGGTGGAATATTTAATTGGTATTGGCTGCCCTTATTTCCATTATTTGTAATATATTTAATTGCTGGTGTTGCAGAGACAAATAGAGCTCCATTTGATGTGTCAGAGGGTGAATCTGAAATTGTTGCAGGTTTTCATGTTGAATATTCAGGAGTTGCTTTTGCAATGTTTTTCCTTGCAGAATATATGAATCTCATCCTTATTAGTATACTCGTAAGCATTATGTTCTTTGGTGGATGGTTATCTCCATTTGAAAGCACTTTTTTTGAAAGCTATTTTCAATGGATTCCTGGTTTTGTTTGGCTATCCATAAAAACTCTTTCGTTTATATTTATTTTTCTTTGGCTAAGAGCAACATTACCTAGATATAGATATGATCAAATCATGAGACTGGGATGGAAAATTTTTCTACCTATAACTATTATATGGATTTTCCTTGAAGGTATTATGATATATTACAAAGTTGAACCTTGGTTTGTTATATGATTCATAAAATAATTAAATTACTTAAGAGCTTATTTTTATTAGAAATCCTAAAAGGCTTGTCTATTACTGGAAAAAAACTTTTTACTAAGTCAATAACAATACAGTACCCAGAAGAAAAAACACCTCAGTCACCACGCTTTAGAGGATTGCATGCATTGAGAAGATATCCTAATGGTGAAGAGAGATGTATTGGTTGTAAGTTGTGTGAAGCAGTCTGCCCAGCTTTAGCAATAACAATAGATACTGAGATGAGAGACGATGGCACTCGAAGAACCACAAAGTATGATATAGATTTATTTAAATGTGTTTATTGTGGATTTTGCGAAGAAGCTTGCCCAGTTGATGCAATTGTTGAAACAAAAATATTTGAATTTCATTTTGAATCTAGAGATGAAAGAGTTATTTCTAAAGATAAGTTACTTCAAATTGGTGACATCTATGAGAAAGAGGAAATTAAAGATAGAAATAATATAAATTAGTGTAATTTTATGAATGTAGAAATAATAATATTTTATATATTTTCTTTATTGCTATTGAGTAGTTCTATTGCTGTGGTAACGGTAAATAATCCTGTCAAGTCCGCGATAAGTTTAGTGTTTTCATTTTTTTGTTCAGCTATATTATGGTTATTGTTAAATGCAGAATTTCTTTCAATAATATTAATTCTTGTATATGTTGGAGCTGTAATGGTTTTGTTTCTTTTTGTAGTTATGATGCTAGATATAAATATCTCTCAAGCTAAAGAAGGTTTCGTAAAATATTTTTCTATAGGAATTTTTGTCTTTGCAACTATAGCGGGATTATTGTCATACTTCTTTTATAATCAATTTGACAATTCAAGTAAAAATATAATCACAAGCATTGATCTTATAGGTACCGATAATACTAAAAATTTAGGTTATCTTCTTTATACTGAATATCTTTTAGCTTTTGAAATAGCAGCAATTATTTTATTACTTGGAATTATATCAGCTATAACATTAACTCTTAGGAAGAGCACTACTAATAAATATCAAAATCCAAGCCAGCAAGTCAATGTTTCTAAGAGTGAGAGATTAAGAATAATAAAAGATGAGGGCAGAGAAAAATGATACCGATGTCTCATTATTTAATTGTTAGTTCCATATTATTCAGTATTTCACTTGCAGGTATATTTTTGAATAGAAAAAATATTATCATCATGCTTATGTCATTAGAGTTAATGTTTCTATCTATTAATTTTAATTTCATAATATTTGGAAATTATCTGAATGATTTAACTGGTCAAATTTTTGTATTCTTTATTTTAACTGTTGTTGCCGCTGAATCTGCAATAGGACTTGCTATTATTGTAGTTTTGTATAGGAATAAACAGAGCATTAATGTTCAGGATATTGCGAGGTTAAAAGGATAATGTACTGGCAATCAATGGTCATCATATTTTCCCCTTTAATTGGAGCCATTACTCTTTTATTTAAAAATAAAAGTACTGATTTTCTTAGTAGTATAATTGCAAATTCAGCTATTGGTATCTCAATGCTACTATCATTATGGCTTTTTATTTTATATATATCTGGACATAATGTTAGTGAAAGCCATCTTGTTTATACTTGGTATGCAACAAGTGGTTATTTTTTTGAAATTGGTTTGTTAGTAGATAGTTTAACGATTGTAATGTCTTTTATTGTGACTTTTATTTCTTTCTTTGTACATATGTATTCAATAGCATATATGAAGGGAGATCCTAGTTTTAAAAGATTTTTTATATATACAAATTTTTTTACATTCTCAATGTTGTTTATTATTTTTTCTAATAATTTTTTACAACTATTTATTGGCTGGGAATTAGTAGGATTATCTTCATATTTACTCATTGGATTTTGGTATAACAAGCCAAGCGCAGTAAGTGCTAACTTAAAAGCTTTTGTTGTGAATAGAGTTGGGGACATTGGTTTGTTGCTTGGAGTTATTTTAATCCTTATTACATCTAATAGTCTTAATTACACTGATTTCTTTGATAAGTTACCACTTCTAAAAGATGACACGATAAATTTACTTGGATATCATATAGAGTTATTACCGTTTATAGCGCTTCTGCTTTTTATAGGAGCAGCTGCAAAATCTGCTCAAATACCGCTTCATTTTTGGTTACCAGACTCTATGGAAGGGCCAACCCCAATATCTGCATTAATTCATGCAGCGACCATGGTAACAGCTGGTATCTTTATGGTTGCCAGACTATCTCCACTTTATGATCTATCTGGGTATGTCTTAGATTTAATCTTAGTAATAGGTGTTTCTACTGCTCTATTTATGGGAATGGTTGCTTTAGTACAAAATGATATTAAAAGAATAATAGCTTATTCGACAATCTCTCAATTGGGGTATATGACTGCTGCTCTAGGAGCCTCATATTATTCATTTGCAATATATCATCTTTTAACGCATGCGTTTTTCAAGGCTTTGTTATTTTTATGTGCTGGCTCAATAATTCTTAAATGCCATCATGAGCAAGACATAACGAAGATGGGTGGGTTGAGAAAAATCATGCCTATCACATTTATTACATTTTTTATTGCTGGTATATCATTAATGGGAGTCCCATCGATGTCTGGTTTTTTTTCAAAAGACTTAATTATAGACATATTTAAGTACAGTGATAATATATTTGTTTACTATTCTCTTGTCTTAGGAGTGTTTATTACAACGCTATATACATCTAAAATATTCATTAAAGTCTTCTTAGGAAATAATCAGCTGAAAATAAAAAAGCAATTGGATTTGGAGCATAGTGATGCATTAATTATTCCGTTATTAGTTCTTGCAATTCCAAGTGCTTTCATCGGTTGGTCTCTATTTGATGGAGTATTATTTAATGATTTTTTTGATAACTCAATTACTGATTATACTAGGCTAGATCAGTTTTATATTCTACATGTTGAACACTCTGTATCCTTTTTTCTTCATTCGTTAACTAGCTTAAGTTTTATTATGATAATTTTAGGTATAGTAGCTTCATATTTTTTGTATTATAAAAATGATGGATTGCTAGAAAATATATCTGAGAAATTTCCATTATTACGCAATATACTTTTGAATGAGTATGGTTTCACCAGTTTATCAAATAAAATAATACCAACATATTTTAAGAAATTAGCTAATATAATTTGGATGAAGTCTGATGTTGATATCATTGATAACTTTTTTGTTAATGGCACAGCTAATCTGATTAATTTTATCTCATCTAAAGTGAGATTAATGCAAACTGGTTATTTATATCACTATGCATTTACAATGATTATTGGTTTGCTACTATTTTTAATAATATTTTACGATTTTTAATATGTTTGATTTAAATATACCATTATTGAGTTTATTGATATGGACGCCATTACTTGGTGGGATACTTCTTTTTTTTATTAATCAAAAAAATGATTTTCTTATAAAGTTAGTTGGTTTTACTTTTTCTATATTAACTTTTTTTATTTCCATAGTGTTATTAATAAATTTTGATACATCGCAGTATCTATTACAATTTGTTGAAAAACGAGCATGGATTACTACTTTAGATATTAATTACCATCTTGCGGTAGATGGATTTTCTATATTATTTATATTACTAACAACAACAGTCTCATGTTTGATAATACTATTTAATTTTTCAGAATCTAGGCAGCAAAATAACAAATATATTTCATTGTTTCTTATTCTTGAAGGACTTATTCTAGGAGTTTTTTGTGCTTTTGATAGTATACTTTTTTATATATTTTTTGAAGCAATGCTTATTCCTTTATTCCTGATTATTGGAATTTGGGGAGGACCTAACAGAGTTTATGCTACAATTAAATTTTTTATTTATACCCTTTTTGGTTCAGTTTTAATGTTAGTAGCGCTCTTATATTTATCTTTTAAAGCTAATAGCTTTTATATTTTAGATTATTATAACTTAGTGTTAAGTCTGGATGTACAAATCCTACTCTTCCTAGCTTTTTTGATAGCTTTTGGCATTAAAGTGCCTATGTGGCCTGTGCATACATGGTTGCCAGATGCACATGTTGAAGCGCCATCATCAGGATCAGTAATATTAGCAGCAGTTTTACTTAAAGTTGGGGGCTATGGAATGATTAGATTTTTGCTGCCAATTACTCCTGATGCAGGACTTTATCTAAATAGCTTCTTAATACCATTATCATTAATAGCAATAATATATATTAGTTTTGTCGCACTTGCTCAACAAGATATGAAGAAATTAATTGCTTATTCTTCAGTTGCACATATGGGCTTTGTTACGCTTGGCATATTTCTTGTATTTAATACAATAGGGCAAGCACAAGATGTTCAAGATATTTCTCATATTGGATTACAAGGATCAGTGATGCAGATGTTCTCTCATGGTTTAATCTCAGCCGGGCTGTTTATCTGTATTGGGATTATATATTCTAGAACGAAGTCCAGAATGATAGATGATCAGTCAGGCATTGGACAAATAATGCCAGTATTCTCGGCACTAATGATGTTTTTTTTATTATCTAATTCAGGCTTACCAGGAACTTCTGGTTTTGTTGGTGAATTTATGGTGCTAATTGCTGCAATAAAAAATAATATAATTTATGCTATTTTAGCTTCAACTACATTAGTCTTAGCTGCATCTTATTCTTTATGGCTCGGTAAAAGAGTTTTATTTGGAGAGGTAAGCAGTGATATTGTAACTACTATGAAACCATTGCGCTTAGATGAGTTTTGGCCATTACTAATATTGGCTATCTTAGTAATCTTGATTGGGATTAAACCAGATATCCTTCTTGATATTAGCGAAGAATCATCTCTGCATATGATTAAAATTATAACTAGTAAATATTAATATGATAAATTATTTATATATATTCCCTGAAATTATCATAACATCCGCATTATGTTTTATTATAGTATTAGATTTATTTTTACCAAGTAGGTTGAAATATATTTCTTACTACCTTATACAGTTTTCTCTCCTCTTCTGTGCATATTATATTTATTCACATTCTAATTATTTAGGCAGTAATGTATCTGAATTATATAATACTGGAGTATTTTCTAATATATTTAAAATATTTATATTACTTAGCCTGACTATAATATTTTATTATACTTCAGTTTTTTTAAATTATTTTAACATCTACAAAACTGAATATTTTTTAATCACTATATTTGGATTACTTGGAATGATGATAATGATATCGTCTGAAAATTTACTTCTACTATATCTTGGCATTGAATTATTATCATTATCCCTTTATTCTGTCATTGCTTTTAATAGAAATTCATTGTTTTCATCCGAGGCAGCTGTTAAGTATTATATTCTAGGCGCAATATCTTCTGGGTTTTTATTATTTGGAATTTCTTTGATATATGGTTTGACTGGGAGCTTACTTTTTAATGAAATATTTATACATATAGCATCGCTTAATATTTCTAATAATATAGATAGCGTCCAAGTTATAGGGTTATTATTCGCGTTAATATTTATATTGATTAGCCTTTCATTTAAGTTTGGTGCCGCACCATTCCATATGTGGATACCGGATGTTTATCATGGTTCCATAATTACGACCACTCTGTTGCTTAGCACTATTCCTAAAATTGCTGTATTCGTAATATTTATTAAATTACTAGCAATTGTTTTTTCTGGGTTATTTTTATTTTGGTCTGATATGATTATTATACTTTCCGTATTATCTATCCTAATTGGAAATATTATTGCTATATCTCAAACTAATATTAAACGTATGCTGGCATATTCAACAATCGCTAATATTGGATTTATATTATTAGGCTTATCGGTTGGCTCGGTCATAGCTTATAAGGCAGCCATGTTTTATACCTTAACTTATGTGATAACTACGATAGCAGTCTTTGGGTTATTGTCTCAATTAGTGTATAAAAGCAAACCAGTAGAGAACATAAGTGATCTTGGTGGATTAAATTCATCTAATCCATTCCTGGCGTTTCTTTTAATGGTTATTTTATTATCATATATAGGTATACCCCCGCTTCTAGGGTTTCATGCAAAACTTTTTATCATTCAATCTCTTGTTGAGTCTAATAATATTCCACTCAGTATATTTGCAGTATTAATGACAGTTATTGGATCCTTCTATTATTTAAGAGTAATTAAGGTTATCTATTTTGATGAATTAAAAGATGAATTATTAATTACATCTAAATTATATTTTACTGGCACATATGTGATAGGACTTATGCTTTTAGGATTATTTCCAGATATTTTAGGACAACTTAGCCAGTACTCAATAAGCAATCTTTTTAATACTTGAAAATTATTTTTATAGACTATAGACTCCTTATACAGTGTGGGGTGGAGCAGTCTGGTAGCTCGTTGGGCTCATAACCCAAAGGTCGTAGGTTCGAATCCTGCCCCCACTACCAATAAATCTTTTATTTGAGCCTTACAAAAACTAAAAAAATACCTATAATTCTCTATTTAAAGCATATAAATTGTTATACAATACGTGGAAGCCCCTTTTTGGGGCTATTTTATTGGCTGTTTGAAAATGAGTGATATTGAGGAAAAATTATCTAAAGCTTTGGAAGAAGTTATAAGCACTAAAGGTATGAGGGTTGTGAATATGAATATATCCAATAGCTCGTCTAGCCCTAGTATTAAAATTATTATTGATTCTCTTAAAGGGATTGGTCTGGAAGATTGCGCATTCACTTCTAAATTAGCTGATGATTTAATTAAAATTAATGATTATTTCGATGATTATGATATCGAGGTTTCTTCTCCAGGCATTAATAGACAGTTGTTTAGTATTACTGACTTCATGTTATACAAAGGTTTTATGGTTAAAATTAAATTAAAATCCAGCATGAATAATCAGAAGAATTTTATTGGTAAAATAAAAAATATAGTTGAAGAAAATATAGAGGTTGAGTTAGATGATTCTGAAATCATTTTTGATTTTAAGAATATTAAAAAAGCAAACATACAAGAAATTTAGGGTATTAGATTATGAACAAAGAAATATTAATGGTTATTGAAACAGTTTCTAATGAAAAAAATGTCAGTAAAGAAGTTATTATCGATGCCATCGAACATGCATTAGCAAGCTCTGTTAGAAAGAAATATAGGTTAGATAAAAAATGTGAGTTTGATATAGATGCAAGAGTAACCATTGATTTAGAAACCGGAGAATATACGACATATAGAAAATGGCAAGTTGTAGAAGAGATTGAAGAAGAGATGAATGACCAGCAAATTCTTCTTGAGGATGCTAAAAGTAAAAATGATGAGCTTAATATGGGTGACTATTATGAAGAGGAAATTCCCTCAATAGAGTTTGGCAGAATTGTTGCTATGGCTGCAAAGAATGTTATTGTCCAAAAGGTTAGAGAAGCTGAAAGAAATAGAGTTGTGCAAATGTATGAGTCAAAAATAGGACAATTAATATTTGGAATAGTTAAAAGAATTGAGAAGGGAAATGTATATATGGATCTTGGTATGCCAGACAAGCAAAATTCAATGGAAGAGGCTATGATAATGAAAGATGCTCTTATTCCAAGAGAGGCCATAAGACCTGGTGATAGGTTAAGAGGTTATTTACGTGATGTTCAGGCTGAGCTGCGTGGTCCTCAACTATATATCACTAGAAAAGATCCAGAATTCCTTGTTGAACTATTTAAACTTGAAGTTCCAGAAGTTGGACAAGGGCTGATAGAGATATTGGGTGCAGCTAGGGATCCAGGTTTAAGAGCCAAGATTTCTGTAAAATCTAATGATCCAAAACTTGATGCCATAGGTGCATGCGTTGGAATGAGAGGGTCACGAGTACAGTCTGTATCTAACGAGCTAAGCGGAGAAAGAATAGATATCATTATGTGGGATGAAGATCCTGCTAAATTTGTTATTAATGCAATGTCGCCTGCCGAAGTTTTATCGATTGTTGTAGATGAAGACAAGAAATCTATGGATATTGCTGTAGCTGAAGAACAACTTTCTCAGGCTATTGGTCGTGGAGGACAAAACGTTAGACTAGCAAGCGAACTAACAGGATGGAATTTAAATGTTATGTCTAAAGATGAGGCAAGTAATAAGATTATGGAAGAAAATCAAAACTTGAGTGCTGTCTTCATGGAAGAGCTTAATGTTGACGAAGATGTTGCAGATGTCCTTGCAAGAGAAGGATTTTCATCAATTGATGAAGTCGCATACTGCTCAATAGATGAGTTTAATTCAATTGATGACTTTGATGAAGATTTAGTAAATGAACTAAGAAAAAGAGCAGCAGAAAAAATAAAAGCAAAAAATGATAAAATTGAACAAGAAAATTCATTATCAAATTTTAAAATTCTTTCAAAAGATAGCATAGAGAAGTTAGCTTCCAATGATATTAATAACAGAGAAGATTTAGCTGATTTATCTGTCGATGAACTGTTGGAAATGATAGAATTAAGTCAAGAAGATGCAGGAAAGGTAATTATGGATGCACGAGAACCTTGGTTTAACAAAGATTAATAAAAAGGAAAAAAATGGCTGAAAAAGATATAAAGAAGAGCTTGTCATTAAAAAGCCGTAAAGGTTCTGGCTCAAAGCAATCTAAGCCGTCTATTGGTTCAAAAAATGTTACGATTCAAGTTAGACGTAAAAAAATAATTGTCCCGAGCGAGCCTGAGAAAAAAGACTCTTCATTGTTAGCCGATGACTCTTCTGCCCCATCAAAAGAGAATACTGAAACTACTAGTAATGATATAAAAAAAGCTGATATTAAAAAAGAATCTATAAATGTTAAACCTAAAAGTAATTTAGCACCTGCTAAGAAGAAAAATATAGCGGGTAAAGATGATAAGGTGGATGATTTTAAAAATAAAGAGTTACATTTAAAAGAGCCGAAACCTAAAAAAAATCATAGTAAACAAGAAAAATCGTCAGAATCTGAAATTTTGCAAACACACCAGTTTGAAAAGCCAACTGAGCCTATAAAAAAAGAAATTGAAATACCTGATGCTATTACAGTAAGTGAATTAGCGCAGAAAATTTCTGTTAAATCATCTGAATTAATTAAAGTTATGATGAATATGGGTGTTATGGCAACTATTAATCAATCCCTAGATCAAGATACAGCGATTTTAATTATTGAAGAGCTTGGTCATACTGCTATAACCAGTAGCGAGAGTGAAGAAGAGGAAATGAGTTTAGATATAGAAGAACATAAAGATGAAGACTTAGAACAAAGAGCTCCTATTGTTACAATAATGGGACATGTTGATCATGGGAAAACGTCTTTGCTTGACTATATTAGAAAAACTAAAGTTGTTAATTCTGAAGCAGGCGGTATTACTCAACATATTGGTGCATATAGAGTTTCAACAGATAAAGGTGATATAACGTTTTTGGATACACCTGGGCATGCTGCTTTTTCTGCAATGAGAGCTAGAGGGGCACAGGTCACAGATATTGTGATATTAGTAGTATCAGCAGATGATGGTGTGATGCCACAAACAGAAGAGGCAATCGAACATGCTAAAGCTGCAGGTGTACCAATAATTGTAGCGGTTAACAAAATAGATAAAGAAAATGCAGATCCAGAAAAAGTTCAAACTGAACTTGGCCAGAAGAATGTAATTCCTGAGGAATGGGGTGGGGATACAATGTTTGTTAAAATATCAGCATTAACAGGTGAAGGTATTGATTTATTGCTAGAAGCAGTATCCTTGCAATCAGAAATATTGGAATTAAAAGCTAGTAAAAAAGGTTCGGCAATAGGATCAGTTGTGGAGTCATCTTTAGACAAAGGAAGAGGGCCAATAGCCACAATTTTGATTCAAAGTGGGACATTAAATAAAAAAGATTATGTTTTAGTTGGCAAAGAGTTTGGACGAATACGCGCAATGTATGATGAGTTTAATAAGGAAATTTCATCTGCTGGACCTGGATGTCCTGTTGTTATAACTGGACTCTCAGGAACACCTAATGTTGCTGATCAATTGATGGCTGCTAAAGATGAGAAAAAAATTAAAGATATAGCGTCTTCAAGAGAATCTAAGCAAAAAGAAATTGAAATTCAAGGTAAACGTAAAACCTTTAGCATAGATGATTTTAACCTAAATGATGCACCTAAGAAAAAAATTATTAATTTATTAATTAAAGGTGACGTGCAGGGTAGTGTGGAAGCAATAAATAGTACTTTAAGAAATATTAAAAATGATGATGTAGGGCTTGAGATTGTTTATAGTGGAGTTGGAGGAATTACTGAATCTGATGTGAATCTAGCTGCAAGCTCTAGTTCTAAAATTATAGGATTTAATGTAAGAGCTGACTCTAAAGCCAAAAAACTTATAGAGTCTAACAACCAAGAGTTATTTTATTTTAGTATCATATATGAACTTATTGATCTTGTTAAACAACAATTGTCAGGATTACTTGACCCTGAAGTTAAAGAAGAGATTATTGGAATAGCAGAAGTTAAAGATGTATTTAGATCTTCAAAAATTGGAGCTATAGCTGGCTCTATAGTCAGTGAAGGAACTGTTCAGAAAGACCAGCCTATTAGAGTTTTAAGAAATAATGTAGTAATTTATGAAGGTGAATTAGAGTCATTAAGAAGATTTAAAGAAGATGTTAAAGAAGTAAAAAGTGGAACTGAGTGCGGTATTGGAGTCAAAGATTACAATGACATCAAACCAGGTGACCAGGTAGAAGTATTTAGAAGAACTGAGATTGAGCGTACGGTCCAGTAATAATTATGACGAATAGACTTTTGAAGGTACAAGATTTACTCCATAAAGAAATAGCTCTATTGCTGATAAAAGATATCCAAAATCCTATTATAAAATCTGTAACTATCTCTGAGGTTAAAGTAAGCAAAGATTTAAGATACTCGGAAATTTACTTCACATCGCTGAGCAAAGATAATGAAAAGATTGGTATTGAGTTAAATAAAGCATCTGGATTCATAAGAAAACAATTATCTAAGAGCATCCATTTAAAACGGTTGCCGTCAATAAGATTTACCTATGACGATACTGCTGAGCGTAGTGAAAGAATTGAAAATATTCTAAAAAGTGATTCTGAAATATAAGTTATGATTCATGGGACTCTACTTTTAGATAAACCTAAAAATATTACATCTAATAGAGCGTTAAGTATTATCAAGAGAGAATTATCTGTGAAAAAAGCAGGGATAGTTGGAATCCTTGATCCTTTAGCATCTGGTATGTTACCAATTGTTTTAAATGAAGGCACGAAATTAGCAAAATATGTTGAATCTTATGAAAAAGAATATCAAGCGATAGCAAAATTAGGATTAATTAGCACGACAGGTGATGGGGAAGGGGATATCACAAGAACTCAAAAAAATAATCCATTTAAGCTGACAAATATATTTATTCAAGGAGTGCTTAAAAGTTTCATAGGCAAACAAAAACAAATTCCTCCAATGCATAGTGGTCTTAAAGTGAATGGAGTTAAATTATATGATTTGGCAAGAAAAGGAATAAGTATAGAACGGAATGCCAGAGAGATTAATATCATCGACATAAAATTAGTGTCATACAAAGACGACGAGTTATGCTTAAATATTATTTGTAGTAAAGGTACTTATATACGAACCCTTGTTGAAATGATTGGTGAAAAACTTAATACTGGGGCATATACAAAAGATCTCAGAAGACTACGTATTGGACATTTTTTAGAAAATCAGATGGTTACGTTAGATGATTTATCTAATAATATTGAAAATATAATACACATTAATGACATGTTAAGTCATGTAAAGTCAGCAATAATAAATGAATTTGAAACCTTGAAAATTAATAGTGGACAGCCTATTTCAACAACTTACAGTGAGAATTATGATGAAATTGCTATTAAAGATAAAGAAAATAATCTTTTAGGTATAGGAAGAGTAGTTAATGGTTATATTTACCCTAAAAGATTAATAAACTTTAATAAATAAAGGATTGTATTACTACAAACAGATGATAGAATAACTGTCATTAATGGAGAAGTTTATGGCT
>CERI01117630.1_pt1 | contig 36367 bp, 38 predicted proteins | sample 350261 | NCBI WGS metagenome assembly CERI01 (sample SAMEA2620979, study PRJEB7988) | marine metagenome | isolation source: saline water (ENVO:00002010), including
AATTAAAAGATTATGATTTATAATTTGCTTTCTAATAAAATTTAATTTGTTATATTATTCTATATATTTTATTTTTCATTATAATTATATCTATAAAATGGGCGTTTAAAATGAGAAAAGGTGTAAAAAGTTCATTTGAAAGGGACTATAAAATATAATTATATTAATCAGGGGTCCCCAAATTCCTGAATGTCATGTATATAGAAACACTGTGCGTTTGATGAGGGTGCAAAAAAACTTTAGCAGTATGTTATAATATTAATTAATATATATATAACATGAAAAAATTTAATGTTGTATTTTTTATTTCATATCCAACAAAATTTAAAGACAATTGTAATATATACTTAAAATATTATGCTGATTTAATTAATGAATCAAATTTTTTAAATGATGTAAACTGTGAAAATATGCATATTGTTTACACTTGTGAAGAGATTGATCCTATAGACAAGTTAAAAATATTATTTAATCATAAGAAAGTTTTAATTGAAAAATTTGATTGTTCAAAAACAAAATTTAAAATTGCAAGAGTTGCAGAATATCCTGGTATAAAAAAAGTTCATGATATTGCTAAAAAAAAACCAGATACATATATTTGTTATTTTCACTCAAAGGGTATAACACATGATAAAGGTAACGATGTAAATGTAAAGTCAAATATAGAACTTTGGATAGATTATTTATCCTATTATGTAATTAGAAACTACAAATTAAACATTGCCGAATTAGATAAGGGATTTATGGCATGTAGTGTTGATTACACGGAGGGAATTAGATGCTGTCCTTCACATTTTTCTGGAAATTTTTGGTGGGTTCAATCAAACGCTATAATAGAAGCAGAATCTAAAAATTTAACACATCCAACATTAGGAGATAAAAGACATAGTTATGAATTTTACTTATTAACTATACTACAGCGTTTAAGAGGTAAAACAATTGTTTCTTTACATCAATCAACACGTTCACCAAGATGTAAACCAACTGAGTTTTTTATAGGGTTTCCATCTGGGTGGCAAAATCCTCACCACAAATTTGTACAAAAATATTATGATATTAACATAATTAATGTTGATAGTCATAAAAGAATATATAAGGCTTGTGGTAAAGAATGGAAAAAAGTAGAAAAAAAAACTCTGGAGCCAACCTTGCCCTGCATTCAATTAAATTAATAAGTTATTAATTTTGGTAAACGGACCACTCCAAAATGACAGTAATCGATATTGTCTAATTCGTATATATTATTTGTGTAATTTAAAAAAATATTACCAAACATATTAGAATAAGTGTAATTTATTATTAATAACTCATTGTGGAGGGTTAATAATCTTTTATTATATATTGAGATATATAATATATGTATTTTACTTAAAATTTCTTTTGGAAGAATTGAAAATAAATTAAAATTTATAGTCATTATTTACTATTATTTAATATTTTTATTTCGTCTTCAAGTTCTCTATTTTCTTCGTATAAATCCTCAATTTCGTACCCATTATCAATAGTTTGATGAGTACTATCTTGATAATGTTTCAATAATCGTTGTGTATTTAAATAAATTTTATTTTCTTTATCTTTAATAGATTCTTCTCTGTAATATTCGCGCCAGCATTTACGACAATAATATTGATGTGGGAATTCTTTATCTCTTAATAAGTGGTCTGTTTCGATACACGAACCACATTGTATTCCTTCAATCGACCTAATTTCATCTATATAATAATATAATTTATTTATATCAGATTGAAGGTTTTTTATTTGCTTTTCTTGGTTTAATTGATATTTATTTTTATACATTCTAAAATAAATTGTTTCATTGTTAATTAAAATCTTTACAATTTTATTGTTTAAAATTTCTGAATAAGTATAGTTTCCACTTTTACTATTATAAAACAATATATACAATGTTAAGTTGTATAACTTATTTTTTTTTTTAAATTTATGTGATACAACTTTTCCAATGTTTTGTTCGTTAAATGCATTAATAATAGGATCAATATCATTTTTAATATTTTTGGAAAATAAGTAAAGAGACATTTGTTAGAGTATAATTTTACATATTTTCTTTCAATTTTAAATAATATTTATTACATATATTATGTTTCACTTTATTATCTCTCCCTGCAAGATGATGAATATAGGTATTATTCCGCGTTTTAAAAAGTTGTAGTATTCCATAACCTAAAATTGTAGTATGTTGTTGAATGTTTAGTGTATTATTTTCTAGCATATAAATAAGTGCTTCTTGATCATTCCATCTGTTTTTTTTTAAAACATAATCAAATATTTCTTCATCATATGCCCATTTTTTTAAAAACGTAATACTATATTCAGTATTTTTAACTATAAACACCCCTGTATTTATATCAAAAGGCTGATTTTTTTTATCAAAACTACCTCTATCTTTACTCAAAATAAAATTAACATTATTGTTAATATTTATAATTTCTAATATATTGTAATCTAAATTAAAATATGCGTCAGCATCAATCCAAATTACATAATCATAATTTGGTAAAATACTAATAATAAGTGGTAATCTTTCCCAATGACTTTTTCTGTTTGTATATTTTTTTTCATGAGAAACAACAATATCTATGTTATATTTTTCACAGTACATTTTATTAACATTATAAAATGTATTAGCATAATTTTTAATAGGTTCATCATAAAACATTGCTACACAAACTTTCATTAATAATAATAGTAGTACCTTTATTTTATTATTATTTTATTGAAATCTTTTATATAACTTTGTTTGTAAAAAAAATCTATACAAAACAATTATAAAATTTTATTTTTTAACTTTAATTTTTTTCTTAAAGCTTACATTATTACGTGTATCTTTGTATGTACTATACTGCTTTTCAAGATTATCTAATTCACTTAGCCAAATATCTTTTTCAGAAGTAGCTTTCAATGTTTGTAACTGATGTATTTTATTATTTTTATCTTGCATGAGTTTATCATAATTTTCCTGTGTAACACTATCCATAGGTAAACGAACAAGATATTTGTAGTCAGTGTCATTATCTATAACGTCATATCCTTCATCACTTAGTAATGCATTAACAACATCTCGTTTTTTCCGTCTGAGGTCAAGTTTATCATTTAAAATATCTGAAATAAATCTACCCTTATTTGTTAATACCATAGTGTCATGTTCTAATAATTTAACTTGATGTTGTTTTCTGTTAATATATACATTCATTCTTACACCAATAAAATGATTTGTTATTTCTTCTGGTGTATTATGTTTTACAAGTTTCTCATTTTCATCAAATATGTGTATATTTGATGTACTTTTTGTTGAATATAGTTTTAGCAATTTTTCAAGGGCATTGCATCCTTGTTCTGTTTCTGTAACAATCATATTTTGTATAACGCCTGGTAAAAATCTTATAGTAAAATCTACAGTAACATGAGTACTCATATCATTATAGTCTCTAACTACACCTTTCGACTTTTTATTTTTTTCCCCACCTTCAATTAGGTCTTCTATGTATTTTTTATAATCACTAGTCCACATACCAACAGGCAATTCTGTAATATGTACGTCAGTTTCTGAAATAATATCATATACTCCTTTGAAAAGCCATTTTGTTTTTGATAATGGAGTAATAGTACCTTTAAAGCCTTCATAATAAGGAAGTATGTTTGGTAGTTCTTCATTTTTTAAGTGTGCGCGAATGTACTCTATAATATTAGATGGATTGTAGCACATAATTTCTGTACTAAATCCAGTACCAATACCTTTACTGCCGTTTACGAGAACCATAGGTATGATTGGTGCATAATAAACAGGTTCAACTGGAGTACCATCATCATCCAAATAATCTAATACACCATCATCACTTTCTGGATAAATATATCTGGTTATTTTATTCAAATTAGTGTGAATATACCTTTCAGAAGCAGAATCATTACCACCTAACAATCGTGTACCAAATTGTCCATTTGGTACAAATAAATTTATGTTATTAGACCCAACATAATCTTGCGCCATGTTAACAATTGCACCATTAAGACTACTTTCACCATGATGGTAGCAACTAATTTCTGAAACTGAACCACTAAATTGCGCAACCTTAATTTCATTAGTAAGTTTACGCCTGAATGCAGTAAATAGAATTTTACGTTGACTTGTTTTTAGACCGTCCATAATGTTTGGAATTGAACGCGCACAATCATATTTTGAAAAATGTATCATTTCTTTATTAATAAAATCGTCATATGATACTTGTTTCTGATTAGTATCAAGATATTCTTCGCGGTTGTAATTTTCTAACCAGCCTTTACGATCGTCAGAACGGGTTTTATTAAAAGCTTTGTCAATACAATCAATATTTTCATTACCAATATTTGTAAATGTCACTATTTTTTTGTCTTCAAAATATTCTTTGAATTCTTTACTTGTAGATGTACCAAGCCCTTTGTAATATTTAATTTTCCAACCAGAAATACTATTTTTTTTACACCATTCATTCCATTCACCATCATTATAAAATGATAATTTTTTTGAACCTTTTTGTGCCTTTAAAATAGGTGTGTTTATAAAACCGATAAAACCCGGAATTTCTAGTAAGCTTTTCCATTCGGAATCAAATAGATTAATACCAAGACCCTTAATATGACTACCATCAAGATCTTGGTCAGTCATAAAGATAACTTTACTATAACGGAGTTTTTTGGAAACGATATTTGCATCATATTTTTTACCTGTTTCAATACCTAATATTTGTTTTATTTCAGCAATTTCTTTATTTTCTAAGATACGTTTTTGCGATTCTCCTCTAACATTGAACAACTTACCTCTCATTGGATATACACCAATGATATTACGATCTTCTTTAGAAAGACCTGAAACAATACCAGCTTTTGCAGAATCTCCTTCACAAAATATAATACTACACAAGTTACTTTTTGTTGTACCCGCAAAATTTGCATCAACCAGTTTTGGAATACCACGAATGCTTCTTGTTTTAGAACCGTCAGTTTTTTTTGCAGCTTTATTATCTTTTACTTCCGTAAGTGCACAAGCATTATCCATAATTCCCATTTTCGCAATTTTGTCGACAAATTTATCACTAACAGTACAAGATGTACCAAATGTGTTGCTTGGCGTGTTCATGAAATCTTTAGTTTGACTATCAAACGTTGGATTTTCAATATTACATCTAACAAATATAAATATTTGTTCTTTAATTGTACTTGATTTTACATCAATCTTCTTCTTTTTTTTAATGTATGCTGATAACTTACGTATTATTTGATTCATAATATAATCAATATGTTTTCCACCTTTTCCAGTATAAATACCATTTACAAATGATACTTGTGTAAATTCTTCTTTCGGTGCCATACAAACAGCATATTCCCAATGCTCATTTGCTTCTTCGTAAATACGAGTTGTATCAGTTTTATTACCAATATATAAATCAACATATTGCTGAAAATTACTAATATTAACAATATCATTATTGTATTTTACTTTTACTTTTTTGTCAGTAACTGCAGCAATGTCATAAACACGACGTTTAAATAAATTTAAGATATCATCGGACAATCGATCTATACCTAGACGTTTGTAGTCAGGTTTAAAAGTAATCTTTGTGTAAGGTTTTTTTTTACATTTTTTGATTTCAGGTTCATGAATGATATTCAAATTATTTGTAAATTTCTGAGTATATTTTTTTCCTCTAATATGGTCAACTGTTTCGATTTCACCCTCATCTGCCCAGATAAATATTAATTTAACTCCAAATCCGTTTTTACCTCCAACAATTTTCTTTTCACTTTTATCGTAATTTGTTGATGTTCTCAAGTGCCCGAAAATAAGTTCAGGAATCCATATTTTATGTTCAGGATGCATTTCAACATCAATACCATTTCCATCATTATAAAACGTAATGACTCCTTCATCGTTAATATTTATGTCGATACTTGTTACTGGAAGTGAGTGTTCTACTCCTTTTTTTACTAATTGTTCCATTCGGACTTGATGATCTCTGCAATTTACAATACCTTCATCAAACAGTTTGTATAATCCAGGAATAGTTTTAATTTCTTTTGAAATTATTTTTGATTGTTCTGAATCATAGATATACGTATCATATTCTGTTTCTGTCATAGAACCAGTATATGTATCTGGATTGTCAAGAACATGTTGCTTGTCTGTTTTTTTCTGGTATTTATTTGCAAGATCAATACTCATGTTAATATAACTATTAACATTATCTTTATTTCAATTTTGTTGACTTAATTTGAAATAACAAAAACTTTGAAATAAACATAAATGAAAATGTATAATCAATATATATATATATATATATGCATATAGGTATATTGATTCCATGTACTTCACACAAAAGAGCGTGGAAAGATATTAAAGAATCATATTTTGTAGAAAAAACTTTAAAAACTTTTTTGTTGACATATTGTCGTGAACATAATTATACATTTTATATAGGTTATGATAGTAATGATAATATATTTTCAGATAAAAAACAGCATGAACAGTTATTTCGTTATAAAAATGTTTTTAAAAATATTGATTTTAAATTTATAGATTTTTTAAATATAGAAAAAGGGTATTTGACAAAAATGTGGAATACTTTATTTGATAAATCTTATAATGATGGATGTGAATATTTTTATCAATGTGGTGATGATATTTCTTTTAAAACACAAAAATGGGTAAATGATTCAATACAAATTTTAAAAAAAAATAACGATATAGGTATAACAGGACCAATTAATAACAATTATGCAATTATGACACAAGTATTTGTTTCTAGAAAACATATGGAAATATTTGGTTGTTTTTTTCCTGAAAGTATTTTTAATTGGTGTTGTGACGATTGGTATAATTTAGTATATAAACCAAATCATTTTTTTCCATTAAAAAAACATTTTTGTTCAAATGATGGTGGACATCCAAGATACATTATTAACAATGACCTTGATTTTAAAACGAATACATTATATAAAATAACTGAACTAAGAAAAACAGTTGCAATATTAGCAGAAGAAAATAAAAAACTAATATTACGATATAAAACACAAAACAACCTATAGTTCTAAACTAACTACGTTTTTATCACTTTTTTGACGTCTTTTCGTGCGTGATGGTTGTTTTGTTTCCGATAAATCTTTTAATTCTTGTATACTTATTGTACTACCGTCTTTTTCATTTTCTCGTGAATTAATGTCGATGTTTTTGGTTTTAAGTCCTGATAATAATTCGGAAATATCACTTGGTCCTTTCATTTCTGGACGTTGCCCGGCAGTACTTTTTATTGGAGGTTGTGGACCAACCTTTTCAAAATTATCATTTAAATCTAAACCATCACCACGCGCAGCATTAATATCTGGACGATTATTTGGTATTTGTGAACGTTCACTTCTAGATACTTTTGTACGAACTGGTTCAGGTGGTGGTCCTGATGAAATATTCGGAGATACATTATTATCGTTAATAACTTCATTCATGAAACCACCAAAACCTGGACTAGATTCCCCCATTGAATTAACTGCTGCTTGTGTAAACTGTTGCATTAGTTCTGGATTTTGACGCATAATATCATCCATTCCAGGCATAGCCGACTTAAACATAGTATTGGTCATATGAACCATTATTGCAGAACCTCCAAGTTGAAAAAGTAATTTTAATTCTGGTGCTAGTTTTGCTTTTGACTTATATTTTTCATGTAGTTCACCAAAAATTTCATCATAATCATCAATGTTTTCATTCAACTGCTCAGCCCAACCGTCTAATTTAACATCAAATGGATCGAATCTATTGTTTAAAAACTCAAGACCTGTTACTGCAGCCATTAGCATTCTTCCTTGAAATTTTGAACTTGCAGATTTTTCTTTTTCTGCAATTATCATTTCATATTCACCCTTCATTTCAGATAGTTCAGAGTCCATTGTGTATTTTTTTGATAAATTAACACCTTTTTTCTCTAATTGTTCCAATCTTCGTAATAATTTAAATTTTTCACGTAATAATTCATCATTATTAAGTTTTGGTTTGTTTTCAACATCTAGATCAGGATTTACCGGAAAAGTATCAAATTTTTTAAATCCGTCCCATTTTGTATTTGTATTATTATTATTATGATTATCAATTGTTTCATCAACTATTTTAGGTTTATTACTTTCGTTTGATTTTGTATTATTATTATCAAAAATATTTAATTTAATGCCATTATCAATAGAGTGTGTCTTACCATTTTCACTATTTGTTAGATTGTTTAATTCATTTTCGATTGCAGTTAAATCATCTAAATTAGTTTTACCTTTTGAATCATCATGTTTAGTATGTTTATCGTTCATTAAAAGTTCAACGCCGGGACCAAAATTTACTGATGGTTTATCAGAAGAACTATTTTTTGAATTAAAACTCTCTATTACAATAGGTGAAATATCTGTTCCATCATTTGTAGTTATCTCTATAATGTCATTCATTATATGTTACAATTTATAAATATAATTTTAAGTACTACATTACGCAATTATATTGCATGTTTAATATACCATAATCCTTGCAAATAACTATCTGCTAAATCATCTTTTTTTTTATGTGTACTGAAATAACTTTCCCATTTAGATAATTTTATATATTTTTCCGTTATTTCTATACTTAGTTGTTTTCTTTTTTTGTAATTGCATTTTTCCTTATAATATTCTTTGAGTTTGTTTGAAGATGACAAAAATTCAATATTGCTTATATTTTTCATAATAAAAAATTGAGTAATCATACCTTGTATTGATTTCATACGATTTGCAATAGGACCTATTTGATTTTCTATTAGTACTTTGTCAACATTTAAAAATACATCATTATTTAACTTTTTTGATATTGCAATTCCTAAATCTACTAAAGAAAATTTATTTGCATTGCTTTTTTTATTTACATTAAAACAATTATTTTCTACAAACTTTTTACAAATTTTTAATTTATCTTTTAAATTATTAGTGTCAGAAAAATCAATACCATATTTTTCTGAAATAATATTAAAATCTGCTTTTTTTAAAGAAGAAAGTTTATTTAATTTTTCACATTTTATAATAAAAGTAGTATTTTTTTTTGCACACTTTTTACAAAAAAATAAGTTATTTTTATTATAAAAAGTGGTTTTTGAATTACATGAATAACAAGAATTATTATCTCCACATAAATTTATTACATCCCAATATTCTATTGTATATTCTTTATTTATGACACTTAGTATACAAACTGCTAAATTTTTAATTCCTACGTCAATACTAAGGATTTTCATGTATATTATATTAATTTCTTTTTAACTAACCACAAAAATTCTTTTATTTCTACATTTGGTTTTTGACGCTTGTAATTGCTTATACCTTTCATTCTATTGTATGTTTTGTGCTCAATAGGTATTTTTCTAACATTACCGTAGTTACTTAATATGTTATCGATCATTTCAATTGGTATTATACCACCGTTATTGTACGATAATAATATATATTTACTACTGGTATTTTCTATTAAATTAGTTAATGCTTTTTTTGCTTTTTTAATGCTATTATATTCTGATGAAATCCAGTTTTTTGGTTGACCGCGATATGTATTTGGTATATCTAAATTAAGATTCCAATCGTTAATAATATCTAACATAAAATAGTAAATATTATAAGGGTGTTTATTATAAGGCGGGTCATAATAAACTAAATCTAATTCGGGAATATTAGAAGCCCATATTGTTGCATCATCCCGTGATATATTAACTTTACAATCATTATTAATAAATAACGGCATTTCTATTTTTATTTTTTTTTTTATGCGTTGCAAATCTATATATTTTTTTCCTCCATAACAGCCTATACCATTTTCATCTTTGTAATATGATGCAAATTGCCCATTTGTATTATTATGTATTGAACTTTCAACTAATAACGGGGCAAGTAAAAAATGTTGATATTTTATTGGTAAACTATCTATGTAATGTCTAATTTTATCAATGATTTTTGCATTTTCTTTAGTAAAATAAACTCTTTCGTTTTTCTTGATTGTTTCACTCGATGGACACCAATGTTTTGATATCCAAGGCTTATTTGTTTCTTGTAAGTTATTTGCCTCATTTAAATATTTTTTTATTTTATTTATTGTTTTAGTGTCTGGAGATGCTAAATAACATTTATTTAAATTTTCAGAATATCCGGCAATATCGTTAACATACAAATTAGTCGCATGTTGTTTAAATAATCTTGATACTATACCTGAACCTGAAAATCCATCACCAATGTCTATATTATTAGTATTTAATTCTGTTTTTACTTGTTTAATTATTGCTTCAATGTGGGGTAATAATTTTCTTTTATTACCCATATATGTAATTATTTGTGTAGTTAAATACGGATCTTTCATATTATGTATCACTATATAAAATAATGATACATAACTATTTATGTATTAGGTATTTTTCATATATTACAGGAGTAACCTGATTACTTTGAATTTTAAAATTAAATAAATATTCTTGTTTTAAATCACTAAAATTATTTTCAGTTTTTGTAGAAGTAAACTTGTATTCATTCACTTTAACCGCTTTTTGTTGATTATCTAGAATTATTTCATCAGCATTTTCTATTAGATATTTACGATATTCATTGCTATTCATTAATATAGATATATATATATATATTAATCTTGTAAAATTTGGATTAAATCATTTTTTTTCATTTTATTAACATCATTATTAACATTTTGGCTTTTTTCTTTAACGAGTTTCCTTAATTCATCAACTTTTAATTTTTTATAGTCTATATCTTTGTTTTTTTCTTCGTCTAAATCAATAAATTTTATAGAATCATTTGCATGATCTAGATTTGTATCCAATACATTTTCATCATGTAAGTTTGTATCGGGTACATTTGTATCGACTAGATTTGTATCCAATACATTTTCATCATGCAAGTTTGTATCGGGTACATTTGTATCGACTAGATTTGTATCAACCAAATTTACAAATTGTGTATCATTATTGTTACTTAATACTTGTGAATCCTCATTAGTATCTTGATCGGAATCTTCATCAGAATCTTCATCAGAATCTTCATCGGAAACTTCATCGGAAATTTCATCGGAAACTTCATCGGAAACTTCATCGGAAACTTCATCGGAATCTTTAACAAAACTTTCATTAGTAATGATTTTTTTGTTTTCTATTTCTTCATCCGATACATTTACTTTATCATATTTTTCTTGGAATTCTAAAGCAGCTTTTGTTGCTTCCTTTGTTGGTATATTGCTTGATGAAGAAGTTGCATGTATAGGGCTATCAAAGTCATTTCGAACTTCGGTTATAAAATCACTTAATATTTCATTTTGACGTTGCATATTTTTTTCAATGGTAGACATTCTGTTTGAACAGTAATACAAAATAATACATCCACTAAGTAAAATCATAGAGATAATGATAATTATACTATTTGTAGAGAACTTCATTAAATCAAATATATAAATTTTTAATTACTATCAAACGTATTATTTATCATTTTTAATGTATTATTAATAATTTCTTCTGGATATTTTAATTGTTCTAATACTTTGACACCTCCTTTTATTTTTGTTATCCCTTCTTTTAACTTGTATTTGTAAATTAATTTACAATCTATTTCTTCTGTCTCCATATAACAGTTTTTATAATTAATATTCTTCTCCATATGTTTACATAAATCTATAAAGTGGGTTGTTATTATTACACTAACATTCTTATATTTACTTACATAATTTAAAAAAGATGTTGCACTACAAATTGCTTCATAATGATTAGTGCCAGAATATAATTCATCAAAAATGCAAAAGTGATTTAAACTTTCTGAATTATTACAAATAGATTCTAAAATATCTTTACACCTTCGTGCTTCAGCTTGAAATAAACTATCTCTGCCAGATGTATCTGGTATATTTATATACGAATGTATTTTATGATATAATTTTAAAGAAGCTTTTTTATAACAACCATATCCTATTTGCTGAGAAATAATAACGTTAAATAATGTTGTTTTTAATAATGTTGTTTTACCAGATGCGTTTGGTCCTGTTATAATTATATTTTTAGTAACACCATAACTATTTTTAATTGTATTTCCATATACACTTGGATAATATGCATCAATAAACTTATTTTTTTTTGAAAACTTACATTTTCCTAAAAGATTTTTTGAAATAGCTTTCTTAAAACAATTTAAATTATCTATGTATCCACAAAATAGAATAGAATATTCTAAAGTTTTTTTGTACAGTTTATTATGATACAAATGATAAAAAGAAGTCATAACACTGCCGATTTCATATATTTTGAATATTGATAATGAAAATGGTTTAATTACTTTAAATCTAGATTGCATATTTTTTAAAATATTAGAATGTAATTTCATATTTTCTATAAATTTACTGTATGATTTCATATTTTCTGTTTGTTTTTCGAATATATTCATACAATGTATGCATTTATCGATGTGATTTAAAATAATAAATATTTTTTTGTGCATTGTTTTAATATTATTATAAAATTTAATACAACTTGTAATATTTGTGTATATTTGCATTATGTATAAAAAAAAAGAACCAATTATATATATATTTTTATTCCAATTTGATGAAAGTGAAAAAAGCTGTGCTAGTTGATGTTTCTGAAATAATTTTTTTACTATTTCAATGTATTTAGAAATAGTAATAGGTATTTTTTGTATCCTTAGTATAAAAAACGGAAATATTAAAAAAAAAATTGGTATACATAAAGATATTATTGGAGACATAATATTATAAAAACACATTGCTTGCAAAAATTTATCATTATAATTTAAAGTTTTTAATCGTTCCCATTCAATGTATTGATATTGATTATGAAAACCAATTTCTTGTTTTTTTTTATAATTTGATATTTCGTCCCATAACATTAATGTCTCTTTAGTATTGTTTACTACATTTGGTAAATTTTTTTTTAATAATTCTTGTGTATCATATATATTTTGTTTATTTGTAGAATAAGTAGTTGTCCATAATTCAACCGTTAATTTACCGTATTCATTTGGTGTGTTTAGTATATTTTTATAAGCACTTGTTAAATCTAAATCTTCTCTAATATTTTTTTCAATTATTTTTGGTTCTAAAAATGGCAATTGGAATGTTGTCATTTTTAGATTGTATCCATTAAATTATTTTATTAAAGTGAACGTAATTAATTAATTTTATTAACTGCCTCATTTGGTAATTCTCTAATTTCCGTTGCATAGTATTTTTCTATGTTTCTCATAATATTTACATCTTTTTTTGTTATAAAATTAATTCCCATTCCTTTCCGCCCCCATCTTCCACTTCGTCCTATACGATGTAGATATGTATGTACACATTTTGGTATATCAAAATTAATTACCGTACTTACTTGTTGAATGTCTATTCCTCTTGCAGTAACATTTGATGAAATTAAAACTCGCATTTGTCCAACACGAAAATTTTCATAATTTTGTAATCGTTCGTCTTTGCTCATATTACTATGAATATGTGATACTGGAAAATTATCGTTCGTCATTGCATTATACAAATCTTCTACACGTTTTACACTATTACAATAAATAATACATTGAGTTAATGAAAGTACATCATAAAGGTCTTTAAGTGCTTCATATTTTTGACTGTCATTATCTAATGCAACATAATATTGATCAATACCTTCTAACGTTAATTGTTCTGTTTTTACTAATATTTTAATAGGATCACGCATAAACTTATTTATGATATTATGAATTGAATCCGGTATTGTCGCGCTAAATAATGTTGCCTGAATATTAAAGGGCATATATTCAAATATATTATATATTTGCTCCTTAAAACCGGTTGATAACATTTCATCTGCTTCATCCAAAACTATTATTTTAAAATGTTTTGAATTTAGAACTTTCCTACGTAACATATCATGAATTCTACCAGGACAACCAATAATTATATGTGGGTTGTGATGATTTAAAAATGATATGTCTTCATTTAACGGTGAACCTCCAACCAAAAGATATGTAGACAAATTTTTTATCATACAACTTAAAGAATCTACTACTTTTTTTGTTTGTAGAGATAGTTCTCTTGTTGGTGATATAATTAATGCTTGACTAGTTTTTTCTTCTACATTAATACGATTAATTGTACCAATTGAAAAGGAACCTGTTTTACCCGTACCTGATTGTGCTTGAGCTATTATGTCTGAACCATTTAAGAATGGTATTATCGATTTTTGTTGTATAATACTAGGATTTTCAAATCCATATGAATATATACCTCGCAATAAATTTTGATCCAAATTTGTTATATCTTCCCAATTTACAAATTCATTATCATTATTTAATGACATTAAATATGATAATATTTATATGTTTAAGCATATTAAATACAATTATATTAATACTAATATGACAAGTTCAACAATTAGATATAAACTATCATATTTTGAACAAAATTTGTCAAAAAATAATATTGTATTACCAAAAGATGTATTAGAGAGAATTAATATTATTTCTGGAAAAGTTGGATCTCCTGCTTATAATAAAACTCCCAATTTTAGTAAAGAAAAAAAATATAAAATGGAAGAATATGAAAATATACAAATAACAAAAATAGCAAAATCAGAAGATAACTGGAATGGTATAATTCGTAAACATTTAAATAAAATATCTGTGAATAATTTTGATACGATAAAAAAAGAAATATCTAATATTATTACTCTTAATAAAAATGATATAATTATATTTGATAAAATAACCGATTTTATATTTACAATTGCTTCTAGTAATATTTATTATTCAAAATTATATGCTGAATTATACAAGTATTTATGTAGTATGTTTGAAGAATTTAAAACTTTGATTGATAACAAAATGTCAAACATAGAAATTTTTACAAAAAATATTGAATATTGTGACCCTAATACTAATTATGACAATTTTTGTAAAATAAATAAGGACAATGAAATTAGACGTGCAATAATGACATTTTACACAAATTTAGTTAATTTAAATGTTGTTAATAATGATATATTATTCGAATTATTTTTTTATATTAGTAATAAAATATTAGAGCTTATAATTGTTGAAGATACTAATTATATAGTCGATGAATATTCTGAATTATTATTTATTATAACTGATTCTCATGTTATAATGAAAACAAATAAAAAATGGAATGACATAATAGAAAGAGTAGAATATATAGCATCATTAAAACGAACTGATTATCTAAGTATAACTTCAAAAATGATTTTTAAACACATGGATATATTAGATAAAATAAATTAAATATGTATTAGTTATTAAAATATGAATAATATTCAATTACGTATAACTAGTTTACAAAATAGTGTTGGTAATAAAAACCAACTTGTTACTTCTAATGACAATTACATTATTAATGATTTAATAGAACATTATTTGAAAAATAATACGAAAAAAGATCTGTGTGAAATTTTAAAATGTTACAATATAAAGTTAAAAAAAATGAATAAATATGAAATAGCAGAAACTATATCTGTGTTTGAAACAAACCTAGAAAATATTGATATTGTTTTTATAAGAAAACAAATTTAAATTTACATATACAAATATATAAATTTAGATTATTTCATACTTTAAGCTTGAGCTTGAGCTTGAGCAGCGGCTTGAGCTTGAGCTTGAGCTTGAGCTTGAGCCTGTGCGGCAGCTTGGGCAGCCGCTTGAGCAGCCGCTTGGGCAGCAGCAGCACTTGCTGCTTTTGACGCAGCTTGAGCAGTTTTTACGGCAGCTACTTTACCTGATTTCTTAGCTTTGGCTACTTTTTTAGCAACAACTTTTGCACTGTGTTTATTTCCTCCGCGTTTGCCACCACGTTTGGTGCCACCGCGTTTACCGCCAGTAGCTTCTTGTTGACCGCCTCCTCTTTTACCGCCTTTACGACCACCTGATTTTCTTGTATAAGCCATTATAATATTTATTTAGAAAATAAATTTACCAAATAGTGTCACTGTTATGCCAATACATCCCATCGCCTTCTTTAACCCCATATAATTCACGGAATAATGGAAAACGTGCTAAAGGACAATTACATCTATATTTTTCAAGAGGATGTGGACTTTGTTTTAATAATGCAGGTATAGCGCTACCATGGACTTTCTGTCTTGACTGAATCGCACAATATGTATAAAATCTTGCTAAAGATAATTTTTTTATTAAAGATTGATTTTTATTTGCAAGTAAAAAATAGAAAAGATATTCTTCTGATAATGATAATCCAGAAATATCTGCTAAATCTTCACCAAGACCAATTTTTGCGTCAAAAATAACTCCATCTCTTGCTGCAAACTCTTCATATTGCTTAATTACATCGTCACCTTTTTTTTTGAATCTTTCGCGATCAGTATCTGACCACCAACTTATCATATTACCATCAGAATCAAACTTACTTCCCTGATTATCTAAACAATGACTAATTTCATGACCAACGGTATATCCAATATATGCTAAATTATATTCAATACCTCGTTGTTCTAAATCAATAAATGGTGGTTGCAAATAAGCAAGTGGGAAATATATTGCATTTTTTGTTGGAATCATATAAGCATTTACAGTGTAAGCTTGAGTTCCAATCATTTTAAATTTATCCCAGTCAATCTCAGCTATATCAATAACATTTTTTCCTTCTAAGCCGAACAATTGTTTTCTTCTCCAGTTTGCAATCATAGCCATGTTAACCCAAGGGTCATCATCTACATATTTAAGTACAGGATCTTCTATTAGTTTATCCGGCATACCAATAATAGCCCTTAACTTGTCCAATTTTTCTATTGCAAGTTTTCTTGTTTTAAACGATAACCAGGTATTTTTTTGAATTTTACGTTTAAATAAATATTTATAATCTTCTACTAAATTTTTAACATATAACATAGCCACAGGATTATAATTGTATGATACATACTGTTGTGTTAAAAATGTGTTAAATGCAAAAGATAATGGAAATATAGAGTATATACGTTTAGGCATTCTTATTGGTTGTCCTTTTTGAAATTTTTCATAGAAATCAAAATAAATTTCACCCCAATCCCAATCAAAACGGATCATTTGTTTAAAAAATATAAATAACCAATACGCACGCCATTTTGCAGTATTCCATTTTTCTTTTAGCAATTGAGTAGTGCAATTTAACGCACTAACACTAGAAACAACTAATACACTCGGTGGATTTTTAAAAACACTTTCTCCTTCTTTATTTAAATTTCCACATGGACCTAGCTTTTGACCTAACTTCTTTGTAAATGTTGTCCAGTCGAAACCATATTTTTCCTCTACGTCTTCAGATGCTAATTTATGATAATATTCAGGGCTATCTTTTACTACATCACAGTTAGCGCCACCCATTGCTAACAACAATTCTACTTCAGTATCCCAAATATCTTGTGCACTAAATTCTTCATAATCGTCAGGTAAACATATTTTAAATACTTTATCTATAAATTCGAAGTATTTTTTTTTGTAACCTGCTTTAAACTTTTTAGTTTTATCATCATCATCTGGATTATCAAAATACAATGTATAATCATATAATCCAAGCTTTCCGGTAGATAAGTGTGAAATGTATTTCTTTACGTTTTTTTCATCAGGACGTAATGTCCAAACAATTGGAGATTGCCATGCAAAAATTTCATTTTGATTTACATAAGCCAGTAAACCATACATATCTCCGGTTATTCTAAACGTATCTACTTGTAATTTGATTCCCTTACAGTGTGATAATCCTTTTTCTTTATTAGCCTTTTCAATACAATCCTTAATTGTCTTTATTGCTTGTGCCTTTCGATTACTTTTATTATTATTAATATAGTTTTGGGCATAATCAAGTACTTCATTATATACTTTATCCTGAACAATACGAAATGAATCTACTTTAACAAAATATTTTGGTTTATCTTGCATTTCTCTACTTTTTTCATCAATCCACTGATTATTTACATAATCAAAAAAACTTTCTTTTGGAGAAAATTTATCGTCATCTTCAAATTTTTGTATTGATTTTGCAATAAGTTTAGCAAAATCTTCATAATTTTTATCTATTTCTGATGTTTCTTCAAAATATTTTAATCTCTCTGGACTAAATAATCGTTTTAATATAGGACGATCAGATTTTTCTTCTAAATCTTTAATCATATTATTGTAATCATTCTTAAAAGTGCTAAAAACACGACTACCTTTAACCTTTATTTTTTTTGTACCTTTTAGTTTTTTTCTTATTTCAGCCAACTTTCTTTTTTTTGTTAATCTATCCATATATAATTTGTATATATAATTTTTTTTACTGTCAATAATGTATTATGATAGACTCATTAATAAATAAACAAGTAAAATATAAAGAAAATATAAAGGTAGATCACACCAATAATTCAAATAATAATAATATAAATTACTCAATCAAATTGGAAAATAAGGATTTTATTGTAACATTAGGAAAAGTAAAATATGATTTTATACATTTCAATGTTATCTATAAACCAATATATCTATTAAAAAATGGTAGCGCTGTTTTACAAATAGGTGTATATGAATTTTACTATGACAATTACAATAATATTAAACAAAATATTAATATTAAATTATTACAAAAACCATTATTATTTCCATTTTTTGTTAACAACTTTTTAAAAAATACCAAACAAAAATCTATAACAAAAAATAGTAAAAATTGGATGAATTTATTGACAAATGATATTAACTATGATATCATTAATTTTAATAATAAAAAAGATAGCCTATTTTTATCTATAGAAAATGCTACAGAAAATAATAATGTACGCGATTTAAGAAAAAAATTATCAGATAAAGCAACCAGAGATGTATTTAATAATTACAAATCATATTACGATACAATTACTTTTGAAATACAAATGTATAATAAAGAAATTAAAAAATTGACTAGTGAACATAATTTACTAAAAAAACGTTTGACTGAAATTGTTGATATAAATATTCAAAAAGACATTTTTAATACAGCAAAAAAAATAGAAAAAAAACATTCTCAATTAAAAGAAGAACAAAAATTTGCACAAAATGAAATGTTAGAGATTAAGTTTATGAAAGGTATTAATACGATACAAGCATTCAAAGCTTTATTGCAAACCAGTGATTTTGTAGGTAATAATTGGGTATTATCAATATTTGAAGAAATATTAAATGTAAAATTTATTGTTCTTTTAAAGGAAAATTTTATTGATGGTGACATTGGTAATATACTAGATTGTAATAATAACAACATATATAGTCCAGAATCATTTAATCCAACAAAATATATTTTATTAAATTATTTTGAAAATCAATACAGTTTAGTAACATATAAAAATGAACCATCATTAACTTTTAGTGATATACCTATGAAAATTAAAGAAATGATTTCATGTAAATGTTTAGAAAAAAGTTCAGGATTATTTTCACAAATACCTGATTTTAAAAAGTATATGCAAAATAAACCTTTGCGTAATAGTGTTGATGAACCAAAGTATATACATTTATATGATTCATCTACAGTGTTTCAGTTTTATTTTGAATCTTCTAAAAAACCAAAGCCAGGTAAGGGTTCTGGAGAGAAAATAAGCGTTCAAAATATTCCAAAGTTTTTTAAATTATCGACATTTGATAATTGGAGACAAAAACTTTCTAATTTTTGGAAACAAGAATTTACATTAGATGGGAAACGTTGGTTAACAGTTGAACATTATTATCAAGGATATAAATTAAAAAAAATGAATATTTCATTTTATAATACATTTTCTCTCGATTCAAATTCTGATATTTCAAAAGATCCCAACCTAGCAAATATACATGGTAATAAGTATAATATAATTGTAGATACATCACATAGTAGAGCACTAAAACATGCATTAAAAGCTAAATTTATGCAAAATGAAGAATTAGGAAATATATTAAAGGCAACAAAAGATGCAAAGTTAAACAATTATGTAAAAGGTATTCAACCTGTACCATTTTATATTCTAATGAAAGTAAGAGAAGAACTCAATTAAATTTTTTTATTCATATAAAATAGTATGGTAAATAAAAAATTTTCAAAAAATGTAGTACCATTAATATTATACGAAAGCATTAATAGGAGTACACTTCCAATAATTAAATATACAAGTTCAAAAAAAAACAATTTACCTAATAATAATGATTTTTTTCCAATATCTATAAGAGAATATATTAAATCTCATTTTAGTTATAATGTTATTTGCACATCCGTTATAGGTAATTTAAAGGTTAATATCAATATTGCTATATTTGAAAACGACTCAATTAATATAAAAGATATTGTTAGTAAAATGTTAACATGGTTAACAATATGTTACAACAAAGGGTGTAATGTAAATACATTAGATATATATTTTTATCCAACACCAATTTTGAAAGAATTACCAAAATCAAAATCTATTATTATTGGTAGTAAACATGTTAATTCTGCATATACAAATCGCTGTAAAACTAATGGAAACATAGTATTATATAGAAATGAAGAATGGTTTAAAGTGTTTATTCATGAAACATTTCATACTTTTGGTTTAGAATGCGATGATCACTTTAATGATAACATTCGAAATGTAATAAATGAATTATATTCTTTAGATGAGAATATATTATTTGGTGAAGCGTATGCAGAATTTTGGGCAAGAATAGTTAATTTATGTTTTTACTGTTATTTAAATTCAAAAAATAAGGATAATTATTTAAAACTATATTTTTCAAATTTAAATAGTGAAGTGAAATTTTCACTATATCAGAAAAATAAAATATTAAATTTCATGGGATTAAATTATGAAAACTTATCTAATAATAAATTTGCACAAAAACATAAATATAAAGAAGGTTCGAATGTGTTTTCGTATTACATTTTAACATCTTTACTTTTATTTAATAACAATGAATTTTTCAAAATATGTTACAAATATAATGATAATATTTTTAACTGTAAATATGTAACATATAAATACTTTAAGGATTTAATAACGAAAAAATATAGAAACATTTCTAATATTTTAATTGAAAAAAATGACTTAATACAATTTAAATATCCAGAAAAATCTACAAGAATGTCTTATTTAAATGTATAAAATTGAAATAAATCAATATACGTTTAACTATATACACACACAATGGGAATTAAACATTTAAATTCAATGTTAAAAAAAACATGTCCACGAGCGATTAAAACAATTAGCTTGTATAATCTCAAAAAAAAAACAGTTGTAGTTGATGCTAGTATATATATGTATAGATTTGCATCACAAGGTACACTTATTGAAGGTATCTATCAAATGGCATGTTTACTACAATATTATGGTATTATACCAATATTTGTATTTGACGGAAAACCACCCGCTGAAAAAAAGGAACTATTGGAAACTCGTAAAAAAAATAAAGAAATTGCATATCAAAAGTATGAAGAATTAAAATCATTAGAAAATAAAACACCTTGTTATAATAAATTGCAACAACTTAAACGGCAATTTGTAACAGTTTCATGTAAAGACGTAAATAAGGTAAAATATTTGTTAGGTATATGTGGAATAACATGTATTCAAGCAAATGGTGAAGCAGATGAGTTATGTGCAAAAATGGTTATTGATAATCACGCTTGGGGGTGTGTTAGTGATGATATGGACATGTTTGTGTTAGGATGTCCACGAGTGTTTCGTTATTTTAACACATTTAATGATACTTTAGTTTTATATGATACTGAACTAATACTTAAACAATTAGGTACAACAATGGATGATTTTAAAACATTATGTGTTATTGGAGGTACTGATTACTCATCTAGTAACACATCTCTTTATAACGGATTAAAGTTATTTAATAAATACAAAAACATGGATACACGCGAAAATTTTAAAACATGGTTGATTAAAAATAGTAACTATATTAATAATATTGATAATTTTAATAATTTGCTAAATATTTTCGAAATAAAAAATATAGATTTATCCGAATTTGATATTACTTGCGGTAATGTTAATGAAGAAATGTTAAAAAAGTTTTTGAGCGAATATAATTTTATATTTATATAAAAGAATTAAATGTATTTATATTGTATATAAATAGGTTATGTACAATATACCACACTTTTCAGAATATAAAAATTTTGAAGAAATTAATTATAAAGTAGATGAATTAAAAATTTTTTGTAGATATTTTAAATTAAAATTAGGTGGGAAAAAATCTGTTTTAATAAAAAGACTACGTGAATTTTATTTTAGGTCTTATTTTTCTTTAAAAATACAGAAAAGATGGAGAAATTTTATTACGAATAAATATAATTTATTACGTGGTCCAGCATTGTTGAAACGAGATATATGTGTAAATGATACTGATTTTTTAACATTAGAAAAAATTAATACAGTGTTACCAATTGATTTTTTTTCTTTTAAAGATAAAAATAATCAAATTTATGGTTTCGAGTTTGCATCTATTTACAACTTAATGATTGTTAACAAACAATTAACAAATCCATATAATAGGCAGTTAATTCCCGAAAATGTTGTAATGTACTTAAAAAAAATTTTAAAATTAGCCCCTTTATTTAATGATAAAATAAATCTAACTATAGAAACTATACAAGTAAACACATATAAAAAACAATTTGAATTAAAAATTTTATCATTATGTAGTGAAATGGATAATTTAGGAAATTACACAGATGTTTCTTGGTTTACGAATTTATCAAGAGTAAACATTATAACATATATAAGAGAACTTGCTGATATTTGGTTTTATAGAGCTCAATTAACGAATGAAATAAAAATAGAAATTTGTCCTCCTTCAGGAAATCCGTTTTTTGGACTAAATCTCAATATTTTGCCTAGCTTATCTAACGATATGCTAAAAATGACAATGTTAAAAATAATTAACAAGTTAATTAATACAAGTCATATACAAAATAATCGTGCATTAGGTGCAAATTATGTTTTATGTGCATTAACTTTAGTAAACGTAAGTGCCGCAGAATCAATGCCATGGTTATATCAATCTGTTGCTCATGATTAGGAACTGCTTATTAGGTAACAATTATAACATATTTTGCGTTAAAACACTTAAAAGGTATATCTATTACTATACTATAGTATGCCACGAGTATCAAAAGCCACCACCACTATTCCTAAAAAAACAAAAAATGAAGTTGTTAAATCAAAAAAACCAAAGGAACCAGTAAAGACTGAACCTGTTGAAAGTGTTGTTTCCGATACAATGGAAAAACCGGTTGTTGAAAATAAATTTGATCTAGCGCCTGATTTTCTTGTTCTTACACAAAAAATGCAAGAAATGACTACATTAATGTCAGCTCTTCGTAGTGAATTTCGTACTCTTGAAAAGAAAGCTACACGTGAAATGAAGGCTGCCGCAAAGGCAACCGCAAAACGTAAATACAAACAAGGAAACCGTTCACCAAGTGGTTTTGTAAAGCCAACACTTATTAGTAAAGAACTTGCAGCTTTTCTTAATAAGCCAGTTGGTTCTGAACTTGCACGCACTGATGTAACTCGCGAAATTAATCAATACATTCGTGCAAATAGTCTTCAAGACAAGACTAATGGACGTAAAATCTGCGCTGACACAAAGCTTAGTAAACTTCTAAAGCTTGGTAAAAATGATGAATTAACTTACTTTAATCTACAAAAGTACATGAGCCCTCATTTTGCTAAGTCGGGTCAACCACCACTAAATGACAGTGCTTAATTGTAAGTATATTTAATTAATTCTAATATAATTTATATTTTTTGTATAAATTATATTCAAATACTAATAATATAAAATATTTATATTTACTTATATTTTTAGATTGAAATGAAGCAAATTTAATTAATGCTTTAAGTTTTATTATAAATATAGGTATTAAAAATAAAAATTGATTTAAGAAAATGGTAATATATTACATTATAAATATGCCTACTAACACTGAACACGCTATCATTAATGGTACTGATTTCGATGCTAACACTGATTTTAAATATATGAAGCCTAAGATTAATAAATCCGGAGGTAAAAGTGTCGGTATTCTTAATACACAAAATAACAGTTCATTGTGTATTGCTACACCATTGTTGCTTACTTGGGGTGCATCTGAGTTTGTGGATGAACAAAGCGGACGTAAACAATATAATATGTCTATCCAGTTTCCTAATCAAGAATATGAATCCCAAGAGTCAAAACAATTCTTAGAATCAATGAAATCATTTCAACAAAAAATTAAAGATGATGCCATTGTAAACTCAAAAGATTGGTTAAATAAACAAAGGATTACTCCAGAAGTTATTGATGCTCTATTTCATCCGATGCTTACTTATCCTAAAGACCAAGGTACTGGTGAACCTGATTATACTCGTTCTCCTACTCTAAGAGTTAAGATTGATTATTGGGAAGACCAATTTAAATGTGAAATCTATGATATTGAACAAAATCCATTGTTTCCATCTAGCGACGATACTTCAACTGCCGGACCAATGGAATTGCTTACTAAAGGTTCAAATGTTGCTCTTATCATTCGTTGTGGTGGAATTTGGTTTGCAAATGGTAAATTTGGAGTTACATGGAAACTTGTTCAAGGTGTTGTCAAACCAAAACCAACTATGAAAGGTAAGTGTTTTATTCAATTGTCACAAAGTGATATTACTAAAATGGAAAGGGCTGCAGAAGAACAATACGAAAATGAAGAAACAGAAGCAGTACTTGAAGAAGATACCGACGAAGAAGTTGAAAAGCCTACATCGGCTATTCAAGAAGAACCCACACCTGTAGTTGAAGAATCTAAACCCAAAACTAAGAAGAAGGTTGTGCGACGTAAGAAAGCAGATGAATAATTAAAATAATGTTAAATTTATAATTATATCACATTTGTTTGAAATATCATAAATATTTTTACTATCTATACATGGAATACCTATTTTTTTAAAAGTAATACTTTGATAATTTATTATTTTAAGTTTGTTTCCATTTATAACATGAGTTTTTTTTCCTATATTTATTTCTATAAAACCATATTCTAATACTTTTTTTATAGATGTAATTATATTAACAATAATATTACCGTATGTATCAATATTCATATGATTTGGCAATTGTGGAATACATTGTATAATAAGTAATTTATTTCCAATATTATAAGTAAGTTCATTATGCCACAAAGGTACACAATATGTTTCATTATCATATTCCAATACATGAATATCTGCATTCATCATATTTTCTATACATGGGTTTAGTGTTATACACTCCGATTTCAAATTAGTAAATATTTCTTTTATTTTTAAAAGTGTATTTTCATTTATATTAAATAACCGTGCATATTTTTTTAAAAAATTATTTATTTGTAATCTTAATGTTTCCGTAACATTTTTTATATTTTCAATATCCGTAACAATATTTATTATTTTTTGTAATATATCCATATTAATTTCTTCATTCACATCTTCTTTCTCTTCAGTATCGTCATATAAAGATAAAAATAAATATGCTTCTTGTAATTCTATAAAACTGTCTGAATCACCATTTTTATCCGGATGATGTTTTAGCGCCATTTTATGATATTGTTTTCGTAATTGTGTATTATTATACGGAATCTGTATTTGCATTATGTTGTATGCCCTCTTTAACTCCATGTATTATGTTTACTAAATAAATTATAAAACTCTCTAAATGAAAAATTGGTCTATAATTATTGTTAAAATATTCTAAAAATTTATACATTTTAATTAGTAATTCATTTACACTTTCTTCTTTTATGTAGTCTTTTAATATTAATTCAGAGACAATATTCCAAATACAGTCATGAACATCTAAATTATAAATTAATATATTATACATATTTTCTCTCAACAAAGAGTAAGTTAAATTTTCTATATTAATTATCATATTTATAATAATATCTGACTTCAACTTGTTTCTTTTTATATCAACCGTTTTTTTACACAAAACACTTTCACTCTTATTTGGCTTTTGTATTCCAATTATTTTACAACAATTTATAATATCATCTGGTAAAAATGTTATATGTTCTGTTATAATTATAAATTTAATATTGCAATTAATGCAATTATCACTTTGCATATATGTGTAAAACGCATCCAATAGATCAGGGTGTATTTCATGAAAATTTTTACAAAGAATTATTCCTGTTTTATTTTGTCTTGATAGTATTATATCTTTAATTTTTATATATACCTCATTCCATAACATTTTTGAATTACAACCAAGTAATGACATATCTACTTCAAAATGTATATCACTCAAAATAAAAAAATAATCTTTTTTGTTAAATACCACATTAAACCTTTTTCTATATTTTAATCCTGAATTACTATATTTACGTATTATTACTAATGATTGTGTGTATTTACCTATGTTATTATTACCATATAATATAATATTTTCAAATTTATCTATTGTATCAGGTATACTTTCATAATATTTTTCTAAATATTTATGCATTTTTTTTTTATCATATTCTATTAAATATTTATCAAATGTTTTAATCATAATCTATATTAGTTGATTGATTTAAATATAAATATCTCGTATTTATTAAATGAACCTCGTATTAAATGAAATTAATTATAATAATGTATTTTTTCAAAAAAGTGTAAAAAATACAATAATGGAAAAATCATTTTTTAAAGGTATAATATATTCTACGCATAATATGTGTCTTAACAACATATGTCTACAATTACCTTACTCTATTCACAATTATACTTCTTCTTATAACAAAATTAAATTACATATCCAATGTAATAATATTATGTTTTTTAAAGAATTAGAAGACAAAATTTTACAATTATCTAATATAAAAAATAAAAAAAAATATATATCTTTATATAAAACTTTATGTAGTGGAAATATTAGAATAATATCTAATAATAAACCTAATAATATTATATTAAAGGTTTCTGGAGTGTGGGAATCAGAATTTGAATATGGATTGACTTACAAATTTATAAATTTATCACCCGTCTGTTGATAAATATCTAACAATAACATTTTTTGCAATAATAATCATTATATTTAGTATTGTAGTAATGTAACTCAAATATTGTATTTGTTCACTCTTGTCTTGCATAAATAGTAAAGTCACTTGTATTAATATTAAAAATGTCGATATTGCAGAAAATTCACCATACCCTTTTGCAACTTTTTTTGAATTAATTTGTTTTGAATAATATATGTTTATCATTATTATTTTAAATAACAATGCTAACACTATCAAATAAGGTAAAAATGTTAAAATACTTATATTATTTTCTTCTTTTTTTAGTTTTATTAATATTTGTAATATTAACGATACAATAACCATTCCATAACCCCAAATTGTTGATTTTGCTTCACCATAATTTTCATTTTTTGAATTACTAATATTTCCTATTATTTTTATTATAATTCCTATAATAATAAATACTATTGTGCAAATATGTAAATATTTATTCATTTCTAAAATATATATATATATTTTTTCTCTAAATATCATACATTTCTAGTAACCATTTTTTTAATTTTTTCATATCACAATTTAAATAACTTTTTTCCCCATATATTTTAATAAATTCATTCAAAGGCAAAAATAATGGTTTTTTAGAATTTTTTTTTTTATAAAATATATAATCACCATATTTTCCTTCTCTTATAGAGATTTCTTCTGTAATTTTACGTATTATTGATGTTTTCTTTTCAGCATTTAATAAAGATATTATTTCTTCAATTGGTGTATCCTTACATTGTAACGAAACATTTTTATTACCACATTTTGCGTAATATCCATATTGTCCATTTTTTACTATTATATTTTCATTTTTATATATTCCTATTATTTGCTCTTTATTTTCTATATCATTGAGTTTATATTTTCCATCTTTTAACTTTTCTAAATCTATATTATCCTTTACACTTTTAAATGTAACATTGCCATCAATATTACATTTTATAACCGGACCATATTTTCCTGTTGTATACACGTGATTCTCATCTATATATATTTCATTTTTTTTCATATCTTTTATTTTATATATTAGTTGTTTTATTTCATTATCACATAAATTACATACATTTTCTCTATTATCTATATTCTTTTCTATATTATCTAAACTATTTTCCATTGTTTCAGTAAACTCATATTCAAATATTGGTTCAAAATTTTTTAACAAAAATTCTATTACAAGTATTCCTAATTGTTGTATTTTCAGTTTTCCTTTTTCATTACCAAATTCCTTTTTATTTTCTTTAACTTCTATATTATTTTCACTTAGTTCATAATCTTTACAAGTAATTTTTGTTCCTTTTATATTTTGTTTTTTTACATAACCTCGTTCTTGAATTTTATCAATTATTGACGAAAATGTAGACGGACGCCCTATTCTTTTCTCTTCAAGTAATTGTACTAATTTTGCCTCTGTATAATGCGACTTGGTATTTTTCATTTTAAGACTTGATATTACTTTTTTATTTATTACTTTGCTATCATTTTTTATTGTTTGTAAGTAAATATATTCTTTATCGTCATTACATCCTTCTACTATTTTCCAACCTAAAAATATATTTTGACTTGCAGTATATTTATATATACAATCTTGTGGTGCTATTATTTTACAAGTTATACTATAATATGTTGCATCTTTAAGACAACTTTCTATTGTGCTATTTCTAATTAATTCGTATAATCTATTTTCTTTATTGCCCAATTCAACATTTTTTAATTCTATATTTGTTGGTCTTATTGATTCATGTGCTTCTTGTGCACCTACGTTTGTTTTAAACTCTATATTATCATTGAAATAATTACCTCCATATTCATTTTTTGCGTATTTTTCCATTTTTTTTAAAAAATCTTGACAATAAAACTTACTATCTGTACGCATATATGTTATATGCCCTTCTTCATACAGTTTCTGACTTAGCCTCATTGTTTCTTTTGGTGAATATTTCAACTCATTACTTGCTTTTTGCTGTAATCTACTTGTTGTTAACGGTTCAGGTGCCTTACTTACATTTTTTTTTGGTTCCGTTTTTGTTATAATATAATTGAAATTTTTTGATTCTTCTAAAAATTTCACTAATTCTTCTTCATCTTTATGGTTATGATTCAATTCAAACGGTAAATTTTGTGATGTAAAATACCCTATTGTTTGATATACTTTATCACCTGGACATTTTTCTATTTCTTTTTCATTTTCATATATTAATCTTAATGCTGGTGTTTGACATCTTCCTGCACTTAGTTTGTTGTTTGAAATATTTTTCCACAATAATGGTGATATATTAAATCCAACCAATATATCTAATATTTGACGCGATTGTTGTGCATTTACTAAATTCATATTTATATTTGTGGGATTTGCCACTGCTTGTTTTAATGCTTTTTCTGTTATTTCATTAAAAATTATTCGTTTTGTCTTTTTTATATCTAAATTAAATTGAACACATATGTTCCATGCTATTGCTTCCCCCTCTCTATCATCATCTGATGCCAGTATTATATCTTTTGCTTTTTTTATTGCACTTCTAATTTTTTCTATTTGTTTTTTCTTACTTTCCATTAAAGTATAACAAGGCACATATCCTTCTTTTATTGATGTTAATCCATTTAATTCTGTTATATGCCCATAACTAGCAACACATTTATAATTTGAACCTAAATATTTTTCTATTTTATTACACTTTGCAGGTGATTCAACAATTAATAACGTATACGTCATATAATAAAGTAACGTATACGTTTTAAGCAATTTCAATTTTCAAAATAAGGATATACACATACATTGTATCTATGATGTGCTGAATGACAATTTACACATAATGCTAACAAATTACTGGAATTATTATCTTTTGGTATATGATTTAGATGATGTATTTCATGTGGAATCATTCTTGAAAAATTTGCCTTACATAAACCACATTTATTATTCTGACGAAGTAATACTTTATTTCTTAGCTGTCTTGATAAACAAAGAACAGAAGGTGCCATAAATAGAATAAATGACGATCTAATTAACATCTATATATACTTTACATATTTTTTTGTGATTTGTATGTACTCCATGTTATATTTTTACCTTCATATGAAGTTGTTTTATCATATTCTTTATCTAATCTTTCTGACCTCTTTAATGCACTATCTATATACATTTCTTTTAATAACTTTCCAACTTCAAAAGATGCATTGTGTTGATCCGTCACTCCTTTTTCTATTTTTTCCATTGCATCTAACATTTTCCAAAGTATTTGTAAATTTATTTCATTTTTTAATACTTTATTAAAAATATTTGTATAATTATTTTGCAAAAAATTTGCCGATTTGCCACACAATACATCTATTTCTGAAGTACTCAACTTTGAATTTGATGTTTTTATATCTATCATTTTTGTTACATCATCTCTTATTTTTTTACTATGTTTTTTTAATCTTATTTCACTGGTACAATCTTCAACATCATTTTCATTTATCATTTTTTCTAAGTTTATTCGTTCATTGTTATTCATATGTTTATACTATGTATTTTATTTTAAATACTTAAAATAATATTATAATTTATTCCATGAATAAATCAAAATTAAATACGTTAAAAAATAAAACACATCCTGATGATATTCTAAATTTTACAGAAATTAAAAATTATATTAAGGCTGGTATACCACTAAATAAAGATAAAATTAATTATATAAAAAATTTAGATAAATCGAAATGACTAGAACTTATTAAAATATTTAATTATCATTCCGGTAAATAATTTCTCTCTATACATTATAATGACAAAATATACATCTGTTCCTTTTGTTCTTGAAGGTGACGGAAATGGTAGTAAAAGCGCTTACATCACTGAAATACAAAAAAATATTGACCAAAATAATACAAACCTTACATTAAAAGGTGGATATAAAATTACTGTTCCTTGTCCTTCTACTGTTGGTACTGAAAGTATGCAACAAACTGCATGTGAAGCAAGTGTTGCTGCGAATAAAGCATTATTAAATTCACGTGTTAGTAGTATGTACGATAATGTTGGAGGTAAACCAGGTAAAACAAAAAAGTCTAAACGTAACAGAAATAAATCTAGACGTAAATCTAGACAAAAAAAAACTAGAAAATACAAAAAAAAAATGAAAGGTGGAGGATGACCTGCACTTAATTTTTAATAATTTTAAACATTATCATTTACAATAGTTTAATGACAAATTTACTCTAAATTTTTGTAAATTTTGACAAACTATTTAATCAGCGAATTTATTGTTAAATAATTATAACATTATAATTTAATGAGAACATATGATATTAGTTTAACTATTTTTATATTTTTTATATTTACAATTCTATATATTTTGAATATTACATCTGTTGGAGCTAAGAATGTTGAAAATAATTGGCCTATTTATAGATGTAATCCTATCATAATGCCATTTGCATCTTTTTTTGGACATAATACTAGTAAAAATTTCACACAGTGTATTCAAAATATGCAAACAAATTACATGGGTTATTTAATGCAACCATTAAACTATAATTTTAGCGTAATAAATCAATTATCAAATAACATTTCTAGTAGTTTTAATAATGCACGCGGTTTTATTAGCAATCTTAGAAGTATGATGTCAAACATTATTCAAAGTGTTTTTGGTGTATTTTTGAATATACTTATAGAATTTCAACGTGTTACAATTAATATTAAAGACCTTTTTGGTAAAGTTGTCGGTATTTTAGCAACATTTATTTATACTATTTCTGGTTCAATCATGACAATGCAAAGTGCTTGGAAAGGTCCTCCTGGACAACTTGTTAAAAAATTATGTTTTTCTCCAGATACTTTAATTGAAACCCAAAATGGTTTGGTTAAAATGAAAGATATTATGTTAGGTGATAAACTTAAAAATGGTACAATAGTACGTGCTGTTCTTAAAATTTCAAATATAGACGAACAAGGAAATTTTATTGAATCTCTTTATAAAATAGATAATGGAGAGAAAATGCAAGATATATTGGTTTCTGGATCACATTTAATTTATGACCCAAAAAATAAAAATTTTGTTGAAGTAAAACAATTTTCAGAATCAACAATCTCTTCTGAAAATATTTCAGAATTCTCTTGTTTAGTTACAGATAATCACACTATACCTATTGGTAATCATTTATTTCATGATTGGGAAGATATTACTAAATAATAATTTATATTGTATTATTATATATGTCACAATATTTAATAATACTTGCTTTAGGAGCCATCGGGGCTACCGTTTACTATAGTGGTAATAAACAATTATCAAGTAATAACTCTATTAGCGATAACAGTACTATGAATAATCGTAATGAAATGCTTAATGAAATCAAAAATTTATCAAAAAATCAACAAAAAGCTGATGCTGGTTTACATTATCAAAATAATACTGTCAATAATTATCCTAGAGGTGTTGGTGGTAAAAAAAAACGCAAAACAAAAAAACGCAAAACAAAACAACAAAAACAGAAACTAAAAAAACAAACAAAGAAACATTAAAAAACTAAATTCTTTTTTTTTTAGCATTTAGTTTTCAAATAAAATTACGCACATTATATATGGATGATGTTTATTCAAATATAAAGAAATTATATAATAAAAGTGGTTATTTTGCACGTTTTGGGCAAGATGTTTGGTTTACTATTTTTACATTTTTAATATTTTTTTTTATATTTTCTTACATTTATGTTTTTAATCAACTTAAACCTATCAAAGCTGATTGGTTAAATAAACGTTGTAATCCTAGTGTTATTCCATTTGCAGGAATTATTAATAAAGCTCCGGAAGAAACTGCTTTTGAATTTACACAAAAAAATTTTGTATTTTGTACACAAAATATTTTAAGAAGCATTATTGGAAAGGTATTTGTCCCTTTTTACTACATGATGAACGTTATTACCTTAACCTTTGTTGAATTTACAAAAGCATTAGTTGCTATTCGTGGACAATTTAACAAACTTCGCAATTCTACAACTATTTTAAGTAAAGCCCTTATGGGAAGGTTATTAAATATTACAGCACCTATTGTAACACTAATTATTGCTGTTAAATCACTTGTTGGCAAATTATTAGGCACATTTACCGCATCTATTTATGTATTACTTGGTAGTTACATGGGCTTTAAATCTCTGTTACTTACTATTTTTGAATTTATTGTTAAAATATTATATATTTTAGTTGGTGTTATTGCCGGACTTTGGGCAACAGCATGGATCTTTCCTGCAAATATTCCTCTTGCAATTGCTAATACAGTTGCTATGACTGCTATATTAATTCCTATTGTTATTATCAAAGTTTTTATGGGCGATATTTTAAAATTATCTACTCCTGGATTACCAGGTGTTCCAAAGAAAAAAAACAAAAAAAGATGTTTTGACAAAAATACTATTATTACTTTGAGAGATAATACACAAAAATACATTACAAAAATTAAAATTGGCGATATTTTACACGATGGCTCTGAAGTAACCTCTGTTATGAAACTATCAAGTGATAATCTCTCCATTTATAATCTTGATAATGTAATTGTTACTGGAAATCATGAAGTATATCATAATGAATTAGGCTGGATTCCCGTTGAAAAACACCCTTGTTCTGTAGTTGTTAGAAATTATTATGAACCTTTTGTTTATTGTTTTAATACAAATACAAAAGTTATAAAAATTGGTAAAAACACATTTTCTGATTGGGATGATCTTGATGATATTGACATTGAAAATCTTTCAAAAAATTCACCATTGTCAATTAATTTTACTACAAAAGATATACATACTATATTAGATAATGGATTTCACGAAGATACTATTGTTTCACTTAAAAATGGTAATCTTAAAAAAATTAAAGATGTTGATGTTGGTGATTATATTGGTAATGATCTAGTATATGGTATTGTTAAATCCAAATGTCGCGTTTTACATAACTATAATATTAATGATACAAATATTTGTTGTACTAGAAATGTTCAAATATGTGAAAATAAAAACAAAATTATTAACACACATAATATGGAAGGATTCCAACCTATAAAAAATAAATATATGTACAATTTATTAACTTACAATGACTCTTTCTTAATTGGAAAAGTACGTGTTGGTGATTTTAATACTGGTATTGAACAATATCTTTCTGTATAACTAAAAATTGAAACAGTATTTAATACTTATTTTATAGATACAAAATGAGTGAAATTAGCGAAAATATGAATGTTATTAGTAACAATAACATTAATGAGTCATTTGAAAAACAACTAAGACAACTTGACCAAAGGAAGATTTTTGAAGAAGCATTTAATTTTATTAGACAAAAAACAAACAAAAAAACAGTAACTATTGGAGATGTTATGTGTTATTTCTCTATTGAACAAATGTCAAGAAGAAAATTTATTTTAGGATGGACACTGCTATCAATGCTTAATGATAGAAAGGAATCATTACTAAAAACTATTCCAGAATGTGCTTATAACCAAATTAAAGAAAAGGTTATTAATGATATGGTTGTAGAATAATTTTGTTATGTTTCCTTAAATTTGAAAAACTATTTTTTTTCAAATTTAATCTCAAATTTAAAATTTGTATATATACAATGCAATTGTATTATGTTTAACAATATTGAACATGCACATATATATTCTAATGGAATGTTAGTTATAAATATAATATAATTATACAAATCAATATAATTACATAGATTATAAAATAAAATTATCAAATATAATTGATAATTATAAAATACGCATATTTTTAAACAACCTATAACATCATCAATTTGAACCATTATTGTTAACTAGTTTTATTAATATAGAATAAATATCAATTTTATTTTACTCTGCCACTTATTCATTTTCTATTTCATAATTTTCAAGTTTCATCATTTTTTTTGTTATATTTTCATATTGTTTTAATTTATCTTTTAGTATTTTATTTTCAGATACAGTTTTATTTATAAACTGTGTTGTATCATTCAGTTCACCTCTCATGTTTTCATTTTCGGAAATAACATCTTTCAATTGTGTTTGTATAGTTTGACATCTTTGTTTTTCTATTAAATAATTCTGATGTTCTTTACCTAGACGTACTTTTAATTCTTTTAATTCTTTATTATTATTTTGTACATTGTTATTTACCCCAGGGTCTTTATTCAAAAACTCTATATATTCAATATGTTTTCTAGTTTTACAATGTTGATGTCTAAACGACTGTTTGCTTCTGTGAATAGTTTTTGTATTTTTAATACATGGACATTTTATTCCATATTCTTCAAATTCACTCCACGTATATTTGCCAACAAAATCTGTGTATATACCTTTATCATTTAATGTTGGTTCATAGATAATTGGCTTTTTTACAAGAACATTTGATGACATTTTTTACACCTTTGAATAACAATTTTTTGTTTCAATTTTACTAAAATTAAAGAAACGGTTATTAATGACATGGTTGCAGAATAATTTTGTTGTCTTTACAATATATTTCCTTTATTTGAAAAACTTTTTTTACTTACACCTTAAACATTTAAAACGCCGATTATAAACTATATATATTTTTATAAATATAATATAAATGTCAAACAAAAATATAATTTTGGTTTCTACTGGTATTTTTCAAACATATATTATAGAAAATGTAAATCAATTACTTAAATTTGACTATAACATTCATGTTATTTTAGACAAAAAATTTTTGAATAAAATGGAAAAATATGAATCATATATTAAATTAATTGACTCGGCCACTTTACAAACAAACTTTGATAAAAAATCAAAGTTAGATAAAAAATCTAGAAATGGTTTTTGGCATAATACATCCAAACGACTCTTTTTAGTATATGAGTATATGAAAATAAAAAAACTTGAAAATGTAATTCATCTTGAAAACGATGTTTTATTATATAGCAACATGAATTATACTTTTCAAGAAAAAATTTATCTTACCATGGATGCAAAAAATAGGTGTATTCCAGGAATTCTATATATTCCAAAATGTGATTTACTTACAAAATTAATTGAAAATTATAATTTTAGAAAAAATGATATGTTGAATTTATCACAATTTTACAACAATAATAAAGATATTGTGGAGACATTTCCAATTATTGATAACAGCTTAGATAAATGTATTTATAATAAAAATTTTCAAGAATTTAATAGTATTTTTGATGCTGCTGCGATTGGCCAATATTTAGGTGGGATAGACCCAAGAAATAAAAAAGGAGATACTACTGGATTCGTAAATGAAACATGTGAAATTAAATATGATAAATACACTTTTAAATGGTTAAAAAAAGAAAATGATTATTTTCCTTATATTGAT
>CERI01019298.1_pt1 | contig 36294 bp, 32 predicted proteins | sample 350261 | NCBI WGS metagenome assembly CERI01 (sample SAMEA2620979, study PRJEB7988) | marine metagenome | isolation source: saline water (ENVO:00002010), including
CCGTGTGACGAGTGCAGCGAGTAGGCACGACCGCGCCCACGCAATGCGCGGGCCGGATCGTTTCGACTTGTTTACTCAAAGGAGATTTGTCAGATGGTGAAGTACCTAGAACTGCATCAGGTTGAAGCCCTGAAGCGCACAAAACAGCCACGGCAGCGGCTCGACTCGCTTGGCTACACGCTTCGCGGCGGAAGCCCTACGGACCTGATGCTGCTGATCGAGGGACGATGGCGGCGCATCTATGTGATCCAGTTCTCAAACGCTGGAAGCGCGTTTGTGAAGTTGAACCGAGAACAGTATTTCCTCGGCAGGATCGACCACGACATACGCGATTTAGCGATGGGCGCGATGGTCAACGAGAACCCAGTTTATCCAGAGGCAAAACCATGCGAAGCATGACCATGACAGTACACGATTGGCTGATGAGTTTCAGGCTGAACGAAGTGCGGAAGCTGCCGAAAAACTGCACACTTCACGGCCTGAACGATTACGCGAGACGCTGGCGTTGGTGTTTTCGATTAGTTGGCAATGACAAAATTAGGAGAGTGAGATGAGTTTGCAAGATGACGAATGGATAGACTACGAGCAAGAAATGGAACGACTCGGAACGAGCGCGACGCGACGGAAATATCATCACGGATTTGGCGAGGTGACCGGCAAAGTCAGGCTAGGACTTGATTTTGCAACACCAGAGGCAATGGTCGCATGGATGGAAGCGATGAAGGGCGGCGGCGCATTGCCGAAGGCTGCGACGGTCTACGTCAAGGACGCGCTGGACGACTCAGTGAAGCGTGACAATTCTTTCATTGTCAAAAACGAAGGCGACCGAGGCGAGCAGTTCCGACTGCGTGTTGAGACTACCACAAACGAGGGCATTTGATGAATAACGACAAACTGAAACCCGCTGCGGTGGTGCGATCCAGCAACGCGCCCGAGGAAATTGAAATCAATGCCGAGGGCATAGTTCTCACGAAAGACTTTGCAGCGATCTGGGGACACCAAATTATCAAATTTGATTTGGAAGAATACCAGACTCACTACAACGAGAGCGACATTGACAGTGATTACGACATCCTCGATTTGGCGAGCTATGAGGTGATCGACGGCGAGGTAAAATACTTTCCAGCATGCGCAGAATTTCGCGAGCATGTGCGAGAGCATCAGGAACGAGAGCGGCAGAGAAAGGAGTGGGCGAAATGAGAAACGTAAGATTCCGAGTTTGGCACAACGGCCAATATACGAAACTGACGCTCAGGCCAGATCAGACGCTCGAATATGGTGGATCGCATCAAACCGACGAAGGTTATAGCTGGGAGTACGACCGCTACACATACGACGCTGAAACGCAATTCGTGACGCATGAAACAGGCGGAGGAGGGCGAGATTGCGACGGCTACAGTTCCGAAAAATCGGTTTGGGTTATCGACGCAAAGAGCCTGACAATGTTCTTGAATCCGGCAGCCAGCGGGCTATGGCGAAAAATCGACCACAGACAGAGAGATATGAGTGCCGAAGCCGCAGGGTATTAGTCGATCCAGCCAAGCCGCGCAAATGGAGTTGTGCGGTCTGCTGGTTTTACTTTTTCCTCCCACGGAGAGACAGATGACAGAGACAGAGAAGAAAGACGCGATTGCATCAATCGCACAGTTCCACGGAACTGAAAACTGGAATCGCTGGAGTCCATTGTTTCCGCAACACCTGCTGACAGATGGAGCAAAATACGTTGCTGATACCTTCGGCGCGTATTGGTTGATGGATGCGATTGCAAGCCACACCAACAACTACAAGGCCGATCAGGGCGTTCAGTTCTGGACGCTGCGAAAAAACGGAAAGGATGGTTGCACGTTAGTCGGGCGAAACGATGCTGGCGTTGAGCCATTTGTGCGCCAGACAATCGAGTACACCGATTTTCCGACTGAGCTAATGCCGTTTGATATTTGGGCGCAGCGAAATATGAGAGACGGGCAACAGCCTTGGGTTTTGATGCTTGAAACGGAGTATTGAATTGCGAAGTCACAAGGAAGTCATAAGCATCGCGCCAGCTTTCGAGTTGGCTGTTGAGCATTGGCACGAATCAATCGACTATGAGACTCAGACGCGACGAGCAGAAGGGTACTACCTGACGATGAGATTCGAGGGCAATGCAGCGTACAAGCATTTGGCAGCGGGTCGTTTTACGCGCCCAGCACTAAGAGCATACGCGAAGGCTCACCGATCAGGTGCAGCGGCCAAGGCACTTTGGCAACAGATAGGATCAAGCAAGCCACTCAGCGATATGTTGAGAGCGTAGCATGGATCAGGACAAACTTATCACGGCAGCGAGCTATCGGCTGATGGTTCGACTGTCGTTTGTGGAAGCGATGGCCGACGACTGCATCCTTGCGACCGATTCAGGCAGCAAACGGTTGTACGTCATCGGATTACTAGACAATGGCAAACTCTTTGTTGAGCGAGCTGAAACCTTGGAGAAGCAAAATGCAGAACATACTAAAGCAAATGAGTGAAATGCTGGACGACTGCGAAAATTCGCAAGACAAGACAGTAGCAGAGGTGACAGACATATTTAGCAGGCTGCGCAGATTGATACGACAAGCACAGATCGAGATGCACATTATCGACATGAAGCAAGACCACGGATGCGGCGATCAGCCTTGCGAGGTGTGTTATGAAAATGCGAAACGATTTATTTCATTGACTAAGGATTGCACCGATGCAAGATGAATATGGTAGAGAGTTTCGCTACGCTTGCCCTAGTTGCAACGAGGACGTTGAGGGTTGTCCTGATCCTGCTTGCGAAAACGAAGGCGTAGGGCATCACGTTAGCAAAGTGCCTGAATGGTGCGATCACCAAGACAATGATGTACCACTCAGAGCCGCGAAAAAGCGATTTACCGGCAAGATTGAATACGGTGTTATGGGTAGTCCTGCTATGGAGGAATCCAATGGCCCTTAGAATCATCATCAAGAACTGCGTGAGCAAAGACCCGCGAAGTTTTCAGGCAATCTGTGATGAGCTGGAAATGAGCGACAAGACGCTGCGGAAGTACCTGAACGGTAAGACCGTGAATAGCTGGGTGGTCGAGCGATTAGTGGATTTTTACAAAATTCAGGTCGCAGCCCCCCTAGTTACGCGCCAAATCGTCAGCTAACCTGTCGAGTGGATCATTACGCCACGAAGGGACTTGGATGCCACGGCAGCGACTCAAGCGGACGAAGATACTACAGCACGATGAGATTCGTGCGGTGATTCGTTCGTTGCAATGTCGGAAGAATAAGAACGCAGCGGTCAACCTGATGATATTCAGGTTGGCGACTTGCTGCGGGCTGCGGAGGTGCGAAATCGCAGGACTCAGCTTGCGAGACGTTCAAGACTTCGGACCATCTCCACAGCTCGCTATTCCCAAAGCTATCGCGAAAGGACGCAAGGCGAGAGAGGTTCCGTTGAACTGGGATGCTGAGAATCTCGCAGCAATCACCGAGTGGAAAGAGACGCGACTGGACGAGCTGGCCGGACCACATGAGCCGTTTGTCGCTATTCGCAGAGATGGACCGCATGACGGCGAGAGGATGAACGTGAAGCGGATCAGCAGACGATGGAACACGATTATCAAGTGCCTCGGCCATGAGCGATCAAGCCAGCTTTCCGTACACAGCGGAAGGCACAGCTTCATCTCTCACTGCCTGCATGCCGGAATACCATTGCCCGATGTCAGAGACGCGGCGGGACATTACGACATTTCAATTACAGACGTATATCTTCATGCTCTAGACGATCATGGAGTCACAAGTGTTTTCAGCTCCCAACAGCGTGTTGGCAGCGTCGAGTTTGATGTTTTGATAGGAGAAGAAAGTGAATAGCGACGAATCGAATTATCGAGTCTACTCGGACAAAGATATTAACAACGAACACGGAGTGCCTGACGAACTGGTCGAGCTAGTGGAAAGCATCGCGGAGCAGATGCAACCATTTTTAACGGACAACCTTGATGGGCAGATCGCGGTGAGAATCTGCCTTGGATTTTTGAAGCAACACATGGAGGCGCAGTTTAGCCCTGAATCTGTCAAAGATCGGGCTGATATGATCCGTAAAGCTATGTTGAGAAAGGGGCTTGGCGATCACGCCGAGGAAAGCGTCGATGCTTACCTGCGGCAGCAGGAAGGAACGCAATTCGCCTGCCATCAAGTTGTGGCCGCGATGAACATCCTCGTGGAAACAATCGAGTGGTTCCCAACCATGAAAATGGCCGAACGCTCCGCTGAAATCTGCCTTGAAGATGGCGATCTACCCAGCAATTGGCGAAACGAGCTGAAAGAGTTGTTTCCAGAAAACAGCAAACTGGCTAGTGCATTGGCCCAAATGCTCATCAACAAAGGACTCGGTAAATGACTACTGCCCCACTTTCATCTGATATGAGAGCGTCTACGCTTCTTGGCGAAATCGTAACGTGGTCGATCACAGGCAAAGAAGTCCGTGTGAGCGACGTTCACGACTCATTGCTCTATGCGGAATTGCCGACTACTGAGATGCCAGATTTGGCGAAAGATAAAGCCTTTGGTCGGGCTGTCCGCAAGCTAGAAGGGGACCGGCTGATTCGCCTAATCAAGCAGAAAGATGCTCGTCAAGTCAAGTTTCAGCTCACGCAAGTCGTTGAAGGCGAGTCTCATGTCGAGTTTGTCTTTGAAGCATTGGTATGGCTGAATCTCGATACCGGCAAAATTGATTGTGCTGATCGAGAGATTAAGGCAAAGGCCGAGGAACTGCTGTCCGAGGCCGAAGAAGTGCGAACGTCACCTGACATCTCACGATGCGTTCAACGACTGTTTAGCAAGCATGCTGATTTGTTCCCGATCAACCCAAAGAAGGGTGTGGCGTATTTTGTTCCAGCCGAGCATTTGAAGTTTGTCGCGAAGTGTGAGAAATTTTTGAATAGACTCGGAGGATCGTTCTACAGGTTTCCCGTTCCAGTAGGTGATCGCGTTGGTCGCATGAGCGTGAAGGACAGCGTGGAAGCTGGCATGCAAAGTATGCTCAGTTCGCTCGAAGAAGCAATTGACGGCTGGGACAAAGACACTCGACCATCCACGAAAGAACGAGCGTGGGAGAAGGTTGAGCTGTTGCTGATGAAGCAGGAAGCCTACGCCGACTATCTTGGTGATGCACAGGCATCAACCAAGCAAAACCTGAAGCGAATCAAAGACAAGATACTCGCAGGACAGGAGGGCGATGACTGAATCCTAAGCGACCAAGTTACCTGACGATCTGACGACTTACACACCATTTTGAGAGATACCTATGACTACTGCTATTGCTGACGTTGCTGCGAAATTTACCCAAGCACGAACCGCCTTGTGCAACTCTCTTGTCGAGCGAGACGATGAGATTGAATTGCTCATGCTATCCATTTTGACGAAGGAACACGTTGTATTCGTGTCACCACCAGGACTCGGAAAAACGATGATGGCAACTCGATTTTGCGACTGGCTGGATGCTGGTCATGTCTTTGAGACGACACTGAGCAAATTCAGTGAGCCTGATGAGCTGTTCGGGCCAATGCACCTTCCCGCATACAAGGAGGGTCGATACGAGCGATCCATCGCCGGGTACATGCCAACCGCTCGAATCGCGTACATCGACGAAGTTTTTAACGGAAGCTCCGCAATCCTAAATACGCTTCTCAACCTGATGAACGAGCGAAAGTTTAAGCAGGGCAATGAGTTTATTGCATGTCCATTGGACTTGATGATCGGATCATCGAACCAGTACCCAGACGCGACGACTCAGGCCGAACTAAACGCAATGTTTGATCGGTTCCTGTTTCGCAAGACCGTTCATCCGGTCATGCGTGGCATGAGTGACCTGCTCTACAACGATCTCACTTGCGAACTGCCCCACACACTTTCGAGCGAGGAACTTGCATCTGCTCAGGCCGGAGTGCAATCTATCTTCGTGAACGAAGCGACAAAGGAGGCACTTGGTGACGTAATCTACAAATGCAAAAAAGAAGGCATCTTTGCAAGCGACAGACGACTCCGACAGTGCGTCAAAGCGATTAAGGCTCACGCATACCTCAATGGCAATGACGAGACGACAACGAACGACTTGGCAGTGCTGGTTGATTGCATGTGGGTCAACGTGGAGCAATCAAAAACAGTCGCAAAGATCGTGACAGAGATTGCAGCACCAGAGGACTTGCTGGTGAAGTCTTTAGTCTTAGAAGCAAATGAGATTGTTTCCAGCGTAAGACCCAGTGAGCTGGCCGAGGCATCGGGAGCGATTAAGAAGCTCGGAAACATCAAATCCAAGCTGAAAAAGATGGAAGGAACAAAGGCGACTCTTGCGTTTGAAAGCGTCTCTAACTTTCAAAAAGAACTGCGACTGTCTGCCCTTGAGCATGAAGATTGATTACAGCATCCACCACGCACAAGTGGGAGCAAATCACCGCACAAATGGACTTGTGCGGTTTCTTGTTTCAACCTGTCACAAACACGGAGATACCTATGTCAGAAAAAAACGACTTCGCGAAAGCGTTTGAGAACACGGACGAGAATTTAGACTTGTCTATCGGAGAGGAATTTGCGTCGTTGCGTAAAACTCCACCCAAGAGCGATACCTGCATCTGGATGGATAAGTGGAGCGAAAGAAGGGGCTATGAGCTGTTCCACGAAAGCGCAGCGATCCGAAAAGCATTGCGCGCCCTAGACTGCGACCAGCGCGATAAAGAAGCAGCGGCAGCGGATTTCTTTGCATTGGCGTTTGAGCCGAATGTTTGCTTCGCATACAACGCGAAAAACGCCAAACTCCTGCAATACCTGCAAGCGATCCAAGACACTGTGGAGTTTCGCCAACTACAGGCTGATACTGTCTACGATGATATGTCGAGCGAGATTGCAGCAGTTCAATTCGCCAGAGAGTACGCCAAGATCGAGGGCGAAATCACAGAGCCTACTAAGCCAAGAGAGGGCGAGGGCGAGGAAGAAGGAAAGGCAGCGGGAGAGGGAGAGGGAGAGGGAAAGTCTGACTCACTGTCAGCTAAGATTGAAAAAGCTATCAGTGAAGCAGTGAAGAAAGCGAGCGGTGAAGTTGATGAGGTAAATGATATGCGAGAAGCGTTTGGCAAAGGCGGGAGCGGCGAAGGAGCAAGAGGCGGCAAAGTCGAAACAAGCCGAACAATCGAGCTATTCAATCGAGCGAAGCGAAACAGCGACCTAAAGCGTATCTCACAACTTGCTGGTCGGTATCGTCGCATCGCTCAGTCTGTTCAGCAGTCGAAAGTCAAGCGTGGACAAGATGATATGGTTGGCGTCGAAATGGGTGGCAAGTTCAGCCAGCTACTTGCGAGCGAGCGATTTAAGCTGGCATGCGGCATCCCTGAAATCGAAGATGCTGCAACAATGCGGTTGCTAGAGAATCGTGCAATGGTTCGCGATCACAGGAAGAACGAGCCAATTGGTGCAGGGCCAATTGTTATAGTTTGCGACGAGTCCGGTTCAATGCACGGCGAGCATATTCATCAAGCAAAAGCAATCAGCCTCGCGATGTACTGGTTAGCCAAGCAGCAGAATCGGTGGTGCTGTCTGATGGGATTCAGCGGCGGCGACAGCCCAAATCTTTTGACGTTAAAGCCAGAAGACCAACAGGACATGACAGAGCAAGTCTTTGATTGGTGCGAGCATTTTTTCAGCGGTGGAAACGAGTGCGATCTGCCGATTTACGAGATGCCATCGCTGTGGAAGAAACTAGAAGCTCCAGAGGGCAAGACTGATGTTCTCATGGTCACTGACGCACATGCAGACGCAAGCGAGCTGGCCGTGAGTGATTGGAACGAGTGGAAAGCCAACTCACAAGCGAAAGTCACGACAATTTGTATCGGTGGATACTTGGATGAAGATAACTGCACTGGAACAATTCCCGCTATCAGCGACAGCGTGGAGTTTTGCGATGAGCTAAATGATATTGCGAAGGAAGTATTAGCAAGCGTCTAAATGCGGAGTTGAGTTTTGAGGTGAGTGTGTGGAAAATACTCGCACACTTTCCCCTGAGTGAAGGAGCGACCAAGGCACTTGCTGTCTTGGTCGTTTCTTTTTGCGCTAAAGCGTTTTGTTCTGCTTAGTCTGCGATTCAATGAAAGAGGCTATGTCAGCCATCCTGTAACGCACAGATCGACCCATCTGAACGTAGGGGAGCGTTCCGCGAGACTTTAGGCGAAGAAGTTGCCTAGTGCTGATAGCGAGAGTCTCAGCAGCTTGAGCAGCAGTCACAAGTTGAGGCGTTTCCAAGTCTTTTGTTCTCATTTTGCTTCCCCTATTACACAAAAAAAGCAGGCAGTGAGACTGGGAATCGAACTGCCTGCATGAACAGCTTGGTCAAACTGTTCAGATGAGAGTCTCAGTTTGATGACATTCTGTCACCTTTGCAAGCCCCTAGAGAAGTTTCGGTAGTTACTCGACAGGCTATGGACAAGGAGGACAGATCGCTCTAAAACCAAGGATCGTGAAAAGCACGACTGGGAGCTTGCTAGAAACAACTAGCGGAAGATACCGGCTGGATAGAAATGGCCTACCGGATTAGCAAGCATGACGAACACGGATTGTTCGGTAATTGGTCTGACTGCATCGCCTGTAGTCACTCGCAGCACAAACCTTCGTAGTCTGGAACCACGCGACTACACAAACGGGTGAAGGGAAATGCTGACGGGGATTTTTACACCTAGTTAATGGATTCACCCTAAATGGTCTGTGGGGGCGTTCTGCACCAAGGAGAATAGTTTTGCGAAAAAAACCATACCAGCGAAAAGCAGGAGGAAACAATGGTTGTTGTCCAGCTTAGAATGAAAAGAGTTGCTGTATTCACGCTGCTCAAACCAGCATGGATGCACTTTGCAACCTCAAGAGCCTGTAGGGTGCAGCGATTTCCGGCTGGCGCGACGTTTGAGCAGATACCACTGCGAGCCGCGACTGGACACTTTCATTATGTGGGCAAATGGCACTCGACTTCACCCTTTGCGTTCCCGCCGCATATTCTTACTGTGTGCGGTAAAATCGTGACAGTTCACGATAAAACAGCAGTAAAAGCGGAAACAATCGAAAAGGTGGCGTGAGTCGCGTGTCGGTAGTTACTCATCGCCACCTCCATTTTCAGGTCTTTCTTAGCGACATCTACGACGAACAATTTTGCGATTAAACAATCGCGAGAACATGCCTCGCCTTTCGACTACCAAAGATCGCACTCGCGTAACGCGGGGGCCAACAACACTTACGCTGACCGTGCGGCACACTCCGTTTTCGCAACTGCTTCGTTCGCCAGCCTCCGCTGAACACGCTGCGACTGAAACACATAACACTGCAACCGCAATAACAAATTTCATCTCAGATTCCTTTGTAGAGAACTTGTAACTGAACGCAAGTACACCCTGCGTTCAATGTTTTGCTTAGTCAATCTTCACTCGACTTCTTCTTGTTGATGTTTGCCAACGCTTTCCAAATTTCCAGGCGATCATCATTGCAGACATCTGCTTTTCGCTCTGCTTCTTCAAGGCGTGCTTCTGTTACAGACAGGTGCTTCATCGTCTGTCTCCACATGACAGTAATAGCACCACTCATTCCAGTGACGGCAGTAGCAAGCAAGCCTAGCGTGGTTGGGTCGGGAACGCTCATCGTCTTTTCCTCCATCGGAAGAATCTTCCGAGGATTCTTCTTTGCGGTGTTTTCTGTACGGATTTAGTTTCGGCAATCGGCGGCTTTACTGGCTCAATGATCGGCGGAGTTGCTGGAAGTGGATCAGCTATCACATCAGGCAATACATCGGGCAATGGTTTTTTCATTTCTTCGTAATGACTAGCAGCTTGTTCCGTAGAAGCTCCCTTTCGCAGTTGCATAGAGAACGCCATGACTAATGCAAGCAGCAGGCAAAACACCACAACATAAAGCCCTGCGTCGATTGGTCTTTTTAGCTTCATGTCAGGATTCCTTGACTGCTTTTACGGCACGGACAATGACAGCTTCAAAAGGAACAGCTTTCTGATTCCAGACTTTGCCATAACCGCCTTCGCCCCAATTCGCCCCCCACGAATTAACAAACTCCAATCCAAACTCTACGCTTCTGCCACTGCCTCGATACACAGGTCGCAGCCCTGCAACCAGATGCCGCCACCAACTAAACGCCAGTGTCACAGGGCAAGGATCGACTGGACAGATCAAGGCACTTACGACCGCCTCAAAACTGTTGCGTGGAGCTTCTTCAAAGGTGACGAGTTTGTGCTTCTTGGCAGACGCAATAACTTTAGGATCGTTTTCCAAGGAACGGTTGTTGCTGTACTCCGGCCAAACGTCGTACTCAGGTATTCCAAATTGAGCAACGTAATTTGTTGCCTCAACACCATAACCACCTTGATTGCGGTATCTCTTGCCCATAGCAGCAGTCGCATGAGCGTTCAGGTCAGGAGCAGGATCAATGCCTTGTGCTGCATATCTATTCAAGATGCAATTGACTGTGCCATACATCCAGCAGTAACCGTATCGCCCCTGTGACAAAACTTTAATGTCGTTGCCTTTGTGAACATTAAACGGACTCGACTGATTTTTCTTTTGCAGCTCGATCAGCTCCACCCAGTCACTCTTTGGATAGAGCTTTCCAGAGTATTCATTGTGAGACGAAAACTCAGGGTGCAATTCCCAGTCTCTTAGCGTGTAGCCGCAGATTTCATCGGTGTGGGCATCCCAGCTTGTGTCGCTCACAGTCTGCTCCTTATCTCTGAGATTGCTGCGTCGATACTGTTAGGAAGCGGTATACAATCAAGCTGCCCTGACTTAGACCGAAACACAAGGGAGGGAGCTTGCCCGTAGCCAATCTCGGCCATTTCCTGCAACCAGGTTTCCGCACCAGTAGTGTCCTGACCAACTTCAAGACGCCTGCGTTCAACTCCACTCTGTTCGCAAAACTGGTCAACTTTCATGCTAATGCTTGCCTGACCTTGACCCGCAGACATTTCGTCGTTCACGACAAACAACACCTGAGAAGCATTTTGAGGGACAACGGATGGAATGAACTGCTGCCAGTAGCGAGTGTCATAGACAACAAACGCAAGCGCACCGGCTAGTAGCAGATTTACACCTACACTTGGCTTGGCAACCTTCTGCTTTTCTTGGGCAGGAGTCGCATCCTTTAGAATGTCGATCACTGGTCTTCTCCGAATTTGACTTCAATTGACCGAAGCCTCTCGTCCAAGCTGTTAAGCGTTTTAACCAATTTGTCAGCATCCACTTTCTCCTCAATGACTTGTGCAGTTTTGTCAAAATGCGGCATCTTGGACCGCAAGAAGTCTACGAGTTTTTCGGCTAAAGGAGCTGCGCCCGCCACCAAAGCCAGAGCCAGCAATCCGACCATTTGAACCGCTGATACGACTGCCGTAAGCGCGAGTGGGATGAGCGATCCGAGACTTTCGTATCCCTCTGCATCGTCACGGAAGAACCAATCGAACGCCCCTACTTGAAACAACTTCCAGGCGCACAGCAATACAAAGCACCCGACCAAAAATTGCCAGCTCTTATTTTTTCGCAGAGACATCATTTCCCCTTTTCAAAAGTTACGATTGCGTCGTGGCTAAAAAGATTTTCTTCCAGCCATTTCGCGATCACCCGCTCTGCTATTCGTAAAGCAATAGACAGAGCGAGTGTTCCGAGAATCGAGTTAAATTTATTTGTTTCAATTAGCCGCGACTTAGTTTCACCTACAGCGATACGCAAGATTTCAGGTTTGTTCAGATGCGGAGTAATGAACCGCTTGCTAGTCTCCAAGTAAGCAAGTTGTGCTTTTGACAAAACAATGTCTTTTCGTGCCTTGCTTAACAGAAAATCAGCCATCGCCTTGACCTGTCTTTCGTGAACCTTCACGGAGCATAAGCCTGCAATTCTACCCTCACTGCGGTTAAGTGGCAAATCGTCATTTGACCAGCCATTCATCAACTTCATGCTGCTCAATGCGACGAGGAGCGTTTGGGTTGACCAGATAATTAAACGCAACCAAGTCGTAGTTTTCTGGTGATTTCGCAAGCAATACGGAGAGTTGTCGTGATTGGGGCCACTTGGCCTTGTCCTCTACTTCATTTTGGTTGCAATAGAAGCATAAGACTAAGATGCAATAAGGCTTGTCTAGGCTCTTTTGCCGCAATGGACCGTTAGAGATTTCGTGACAGCAGAGTTGATTAAGCTGCGTCATCGGGTGCTTTGGCGTCCGGGGACTTGCTCCGCAGATCATGCACTCCTTCGCAGCAGCGATCAAAGAGTCGCGTATCGGCTTCGACTCCTTGGCTCGCTGTGCGGCTTTTTTGCTTCTCCATCGCATTAGAACGGCACAAACTCCTCGTTAGCCGAATCAGCCTGTGGAGCAGCCTGTGAAGCAGCCTGGTTTTGACCGCCAGACTGTCCTTTCGATCCAAGTAGTTGCATTTTGTCCGCAACGACCTTGAGCTTACTTCGCTTCTCGCCAGATTCTTTCGCGTTCCACGTTTCGAGGCGAAGCCTTCCCTCTACCAAGACAGGTGAACCTTTACTCAAAAACTCGGCTGCGACTTCTGCCGTTCGCCCCCAAAGAGTCACATCAACGAAGGTGGTAACGTCCACCCACTCGTCTCCACGTTTTTCTCGGTCGTTGATTGCAACGCCAATGTCTGCGACGGCTGTTCCACTCGGAATGTGCCGCAGCTCTACGTCGCGTGTAAGGTTTCCAACAATAATGGTTCGGTTGTAACTAGCCATGTTTTTCTCTTAGGTAAATGGTCAAAAAGTTATGTAATTGAGTCGCTAAAAATCATGTCATTTAAGATTTCTCCTACGTTGCTGGGAATTGCGGAATAGATCGACACATCCACGCGAGGATTCTTGCGGTCAACAAGCCTCCACACTGGGAAGTAAAAGCAAAATCTGTCATTCGCGAACAAGCCTGCATCCTCAAATCCATCAAAAGCTGATTTCATTGAGGCAATAATGTTGTCGCCGTCCGGTCGGATTTTGCGTCTGTTCCAGTATTTGATTAGCACCACTGGTGTTTCAAAAGGTTCTTCCACGCCCTGAGCGTAAGCAGCAGCCATCGCTTGCTCGCACGCATGCTCACGGTACGCCTTGACTAATTTTGCTTTAGCTCTCCAATGCTTTCTGGCGTTTGGAGACAGGCCCGAATCTGGCAGATCAAGCGTAATTTGAATTTCATTCACCAGAAATTCCCTTTGCCACTTGCAATGCGTTTTCGAGTGAATTGATTACTTGATCGACTGTTCCGAGCTTGACCGAGTTGTTGACATTGATCGCAATTCGATTCAGCGATGCGCGGCAGTTGGACTCATGGATTGCTTGGATGATAGCATCGGCAGCAGTGCAATCTTTTTCCAGCACTGCACCGTGACCTTTCAGCCATTCAATCAGGCAGCTTCTCGCATCTTTATTTCGCACTCCTTGCATTAGTGCCTCCTGCTCTGCGCTGAGGAATCCTTCGGGACATTTGGCAAGTGTCTCCTCTCGCGACGAGGCAGCTAGTGCCATTCCAAGGATTACAAGCTCTAAGTCTCGACGTAATGCTTTTGATTTCTGGTCGCTTGGCGTAAAGTTTCCCATGTCATTTTCCCTCCACTGGAATTGCCCGAACTACTTTGTTGTAAAAATCTCTTGCCAGCATATTGCTCTGGACTTTTCCCCTTGGCGTGTTCTGGATGGAATTATTAGGCCAGCAGCCAAAGCGATCTTTGAATCGACAACTGGCAGCTCCAACCTTGCGGTTTTGCCCAATTGCCCACCCCAGCATCTTGTCCCAGTAAACCTGCTTGTCACTTTGTGTCGCAGCACGATTCACTCGCCTACGCTCCAAAGCAATTAAGTCACCTGATCCAGTCTCGACCTGCTTGCCTTTTCGCTCAGGAAACTTAAATCCGCATGGTGGCGGGCAAACCTTCGCCGTAAGCACAGACTTGCACTCAGGGCAAAGTTTGGGCGACTTACCTTCCTCCTGCTTTTTCTTTTTGTGCAACTCGCAGATTTTTTCCTCTGCGTTCAAGTCCCACTCTACGTCTTCGTCTGGATAGCCATAGACAAGGGCATTGTCTGAATGGTCTTGGATCACGCACTCCGCGTGACCTTCAAGCGGTCGCTGTATTCGACCGCCCATTTGCCGCCAAAGCGAGAACGACTTTGTGGGTCGCGCACATATCATGTACTTGAGGCTTGGTACGTCGATTCCCGTGTGAAAGACACCATAGTTGCAAAGCACTTTTATCTTTCCATCGCGAGCGTCTGACATGATCGCATCGCGTTTGGCTTGATCCATTTTTCCATCGACATGCTCCGCAATAACACCGAGCCGTCGAAATTCATCGCGAATTGCAATCGAGTGTTTAACCCCAGAAGCGAACACAATTGTCTGCCGGTCTTTTGAGTGCTTCGCCCATTCCTCAATAATTGAGCCAACCATCGAGTCTTTGTTCATCCTGTCTTGCAGGTCTTTCCTGTTGTAATCGCCAGCACTTCTTCGCATCTTTTTCAGGTCCGGCCTGTCTGGTGCAAAGATTTTGCAAGGAACCAGAAAGCCCTGATCCTGCAACTCCTTGTAAGTAGCGACTTGAAGCATCTTGTCGTAGTACGCACCAAGATTCCTCCCGTCTGTCCTGCAAGGTGTTGCTGTCCAGCCAATGACCACAGAATCACTGTAGTCCTTGAGGATTGATTGGTAGGTGTAGCTAATCGACTTGTGAGCCTCATCAACCTGCACTACCTGACCTTGAGGAAGCATCATCTTGCCATTGCGATACGACCGCGACCACAAAGTGTCTTTCGCAACAACATTACACAAGCCGCTGGCGTGCAACTCCTCCTTCGTTTTGTAACCGTTGTTGACACCTCGCATCACAACTGTCGAAGGAATCTCCATTCGCTTCAAGTGAGCATCTAGCTGAAAAACAAGCTCGCGTTGATCTGCAAAAAACACACTCTTGCATTTCTTTTCAGATGCCATTTGCATGATCCTCGCGGCTAAAAAGCCCTTGCCTGATCCGGTCGGGCTTACAGCGATAATTCGCCTGTGGCCCGCTGCGATAGCTGACCTAAGTTCTTTGATGAACCTTGACTGATATTCTCTATCGCTCATTTTGCTTCACCTGCTTCAATCACGACCTTGCAGATGCGTTCGTCTTCTTCGTTACGAGTAACGATTTCAGTAAGCATGGTATATCCGTACTCTTGCATGACAGAATCGAGAATTTCAATGCTCTCAGTGTCTAAGTCAGAACCGTCCTCGCAGACAAAAAGTTGCAAAGTAGGATGCAAAGCAATTCCAACCATGCAGCTTGCTGTTATTCGTTCAGATCGCGAGCAATCAGAAAACGCATTGCCATTTAGCAGTACACCTTCTTTGTCAATGCTCATTCCAGAAACGGGAAATTCAGCTTCGCGAACTTGCTTATCAACACGTTCGTTGATTCCAGAGAGACGGGCAGTCAAAGTCCCTGATTTCTCTTTTTCAATCTTTAGCTCTGTCTTTAATACATCGCTCGCATTGTTCTGCCTAATCTTCTCGTTTGTCTCAGCAGCAAAGGCAATGTTGTCGAGAATTGGCTTATCGTCTTGCAAGTCAGGCAACGTCAGGAGGTGTTTTTTTGCCTCGTCGTGGTGCTTACACGATTGCTTGAACGCAACCTGGTTTGCTTCCAGTTCTTCGCGAACTAGCCGCAGCTTTTCTTCGGTTTTCGTAACTCGCTCAATGGCTCTTTGCTGCTCTTTTGCGTAGCTGTTCACGACTTCTGTGTAGTGCGTTAGTTCGCTGTTCTGTTTGCGAATCCTGCTGATTTGCTCCACAAGATCGGCAGTGTCCACCAAGTCTTCTGGAACATCGTCGTGCCGCACAGAGCTTGACACTCTGATTTCCAGCCTCTTAACCTCTCGGTTGACCAACGCTCGCTCGTCATAAATAGACTTGTATTCCACCCTTGCGGCGTCTAAATCAACTCCCACTAATTTTGCAAGCGTTTCTCGTTGGTCTGCGGGCTTCTGCCGTGCAAAATCAAGTGGATCAAAGCCGCGAAGCGAATACAAATCTGATAGTAGGGTACGCGGATTGGGCGCAGGCTCCCCGGTGCTGTCATAGATTGTTATTTTGTCAATCTCGCCGCTTCGCTTTTGGCTGATTTCCAAATGCACCTTTAACTGCTCATCTTCTCCAAGCGATGGATCGCCCGAAAGCGTGACAACTACCTCGCCTTCATCCTCTCCGTCGTGCAGTGCTTTTTCAGGCCAGTCGGTTCCTCGCTTGCCGCACAATGCCATTTTCAGTGCATTTAACGTGCTTGATTTCCCCTGCCCGTTTGCGCCGCCGACAAGAATCATTCCTTCGTCTAAGTCTAAATCCAATTCTTTTAAGCCAAGAATATGCTTGACTTTCAAATTCAAAACTTTCATTTCCAGTCCTTTTTTGTTGTTTGTAAAAAGGGTGCAGCTCAGGCGTATTGCAACGCTCTGATCGTTCCTTGTTGCGAGTGGAGATTTACTCGGAACCACCGCACCCAGCCCAAGACGGCTTACTTAATACCAGTCGAGTTAGTGATGCTCTCGCTAATCTCGTTGTACTGCTGCTGTGACAGCGTTCGCTGCGACCGAGCGTTATCTGCCCAGTTCTTCACTTTCGCCAAATCGCCAGCACTTTTAGCATTAGCGATCTTTGCAAGTATGCGATCCATCATGTCATCTGATTCGCGAATCGCCTCGTCTCGCTTGTAGTCAGGCGAATCGTGGAATCCAGAGTACACATCAGAGCTAAAGCCAAGATAAGACAGTGCCTTTGAGCGTGTGTTTGTCCAAAGTTTCTTAGCTGTCTCGTCGCCCATCTTGAGCGGCATGTCATTTATGACATCAAACTCGACTCTCGCACCATCTACAGGGGATGGATAATAAAACTTTGCGTGAAGCCACACGACTGTTTGATCTGCCGTGTTAGTAATGAACTTTGTGTCAACAACGTCCATCCCCCAGCAGTCACCATACGGTCCCCAGAGATTAGTGGCCCGCTCAAGCTGGTATTGCTGGTTGACAGCAGTAAAACCTCCCCTGCGAGAAACGCTGCTAGTCTTGCCAGCAGGAGTATGCTGCTCGCTTTCCCAGATAGCAGTTCTTTGTTGCTCGCTCAAATACTTTGGGTTTAACTTAGACATTGCAGCACCTCTCTTTCAATCGCTCAAGGTCAGCCTCAAGTTCATCAAGAAAAGCCTGCACTGAATTGCATAGCGTTGCGATGTAAGCGTCATCTCGCTTCAACTGAACTACGCACAAATCCATCCCTTCGCCAAAGTGCGGGTGGTAGGACACAAAATCACAATAGTCGCGATTCAGCACCCACATCGCACCTTGACACTGAGCAACGTACTCACGAGGAACTTCACCAGAGAGCAAAGTGCGCAGGTGGTTTTTTTGCGTATATGGACACTTAATTTCGATTACGCCATCTTCGCCTACGCATCCATCAGGCGAGCATCCAGCACCAACTACGTCTGGATGATCGACAAAGCCAAGTTGCGTGATCTTAGAAGCACGCTCGTCGCCTTTATCGAGCAGAAACATCGAATACTGGAGGCGAGCCTTGTCTTCATGGTTGTGCCCCCATTCCATTGCTTTTGAGCTGATTGCAGGAGCAGATTGCCCCGTGAGCCTCTCAGCCATAAGCTCCATTTTGTACGTCGCAGCAGTTTGCTTTCCCGACAATACCTTCTGGAAGCAGCTTCCCGTGACTTTTCCCAGTCTCGCTGCAAACCATTCCTCTGAGCCTTGTTCCATGTCTTCTCCTTGCTTGGTTAGGCGTAACGTGTCATAACATCATGTAACTAAAACTAGGGCAAGGGCGTGAAGTGTCAACCCTCCGTTTTCATTTTTATCGAGGCCAGACAAATGCTTTCTTTTTCGTGGACTTGCCGCCTACTCGGATAGTCTTAAAGTCTTTTCCGTCCTTGCGAACTTTTTGGACAGCAATGGAATCCTTATGAAGATTTACCCATCTTTTTGCAGCTTCCGTGCGTTCAGGCAAAGTGTCTTCCTGCCCCTCGGCGTTCTTTTGTCCAGCTCCCTCTGCGGTCTTTAGCTGAATAGCAATCATTGTTTGCATTTCGTCATACACGCTACGCTGCTTTGCGGCAGTTCCTCCTGACCGCCTTTGCAGCAAGTACGCAGGCCATTGTTCTTTCGGGAGATTGTACGGAGAAACAAATGAGTCCAATGGTCTTTCGCCAAGCCCCTCTCTAGCAAGCCCCACCATCATTCTGGCTCCCTTCTCTCTTTCTCGCTCATCTGGCTCCTCTTTTGCCGCCTGAGAAAAGTCTGTCATCAACGTGACATATTCAGCATTAAATTCTCTGTAAATTTTTTCCTCTTGTGTCATAACTCTCCACTTGGAATCGCTTTTGGAAACGAAGCCTCCCTTTGAGTCTTTGTCTGCTTGGTGAAGATTCTCGTACTCTCGCCGCTTGTCATAAAGTTCGCCAATAGACCTTCTGTTTAATCTGTCCTTGAAAATGCCTCGCAGAAACGGTAGCGAACTAGCGACTTTAGATGCACCGTCAACAGTGAATAATTCACCGTCCTCGTACATATTGGAAATTGTTGGAATGTCTTTTTCAAATGGATCGACTACCGCGCGACTGTATAGCCCACCAAACAATTCATCTGCTACGAAATCAAACTGGTTTGCAGAAAGCCAGCCCTGCCCTGTTGGGCCTATCAACGGTATCGCTTGATTTATCTTTGCAGTGTTTTCGCTGAACTGCTTGCCTAAGTAGCTTGAGCGAGACGTTGCTCGCAGATGCCTCGGTACGTTGTTTGCAATGTCGTAGGGATTGTCGATTGGCGTTCCAAAAAACGGGTCTTGGTTCGTTGACAGACCGCGCTCAACGCCCACGATTCCTGTGACAAACTGCGGAAGCCGCATTGATAAGTCTTCTGCCATCATGTTGTAAAACTCATCGCCTAGCTCCTCGTTTTCCATGTCAGGCTTGAAGTACAAATAGTCTGCCATGATTTCAGCCGCTCCATATAACGGAGCATAGTCCCGCGAGTGTGGGAGGCTCAAATACTCTTTGCCTTTCGCACCAAGCGTTAAGCCTCGATACTTCCCGAATGTGGCTTCTTCTTCGTCGTCATCATCGTCTTTCATGGCGTCCCACAATGCCATCATTGTTAAAGCTGCCAGTTTTGTAGAAACAGCAGCAGCAGCCCTTGCCCTGTGCTTTGTTGGCGAGTATTGCCTTCCTGCAAGCCGCCCCTGTTGCGCCGTCACTGGTTCCATGCCGCCTAAAGTGTTTCCTGTCTCTTGGTTCACTATTCGCCCCACAGCTCTTGCGACCACCTCTGGAACAACAAGCCCTCCAATTGTCTTGGTCATCTTCACACCAGACTGAATGGAAGCGTTAAGGAATGGGAAAATTGGCTCAAGCTGTGCGGTCCATGTACCCATTCGTCGATAGTTGTAGGTAACGTCCATAGCAGCGTTCACTGCTCTTAGCAGGACATGCCTCGGCGGTGTTGTTTCCCGTCCGGTTGCAGAAAATACAATCTTGCCATTTTTCCCAAGGCTGTATCCGTGATTGTTGAGGACAGCTTCAAACTCAAGCATGCGAGGGGCAATGTCAGTCCAACTTACTGTCGCTGCCATCATGTCACTGATTTTTGAAATCGACCGACCCGCGTTCCTTGCCGCGACTTTCGGGTTAATGTTTTCTCCAAATCCCCTGACTCTATCCCCCAAGTCTTTCTTTAGTGGAGCTTCAAGGTACTTCCGCATAGACAATTCATCAGTGTTCAAAGCATTTACCAACGCACCGCCATGCTGCCTGTAAATTTCTATCATCTCGTTGCTTGCGTTCTTGAACAAAGACGCAGCAAGTTGCTTGCCAAGTTGACGCATAGTGCCCAACGGCAGCACTCCCTCTGCCGATTTTGCCATTCCAACGTCTCGGCCTTGTATGGAAACTGTTTCTGCGTCCATGAACACCTGACGCAAACCAAAGCCGCTGCTCAAACTGGTTGCACCTGTTTTCAGCATGCGTGTGAATATGTTGATCGTCCTGAGAATTGTGCCTCTGTTCAGGCTAGTCATGTGACGCAGCGCGACATCAATAAGCTCATGCACTTCGTAATAAACGACTTCACCATCTTCAATAAACTTGAAGATTTTTTCACCTTCATTGTTTCTCGGCCAAGTGTTGCGATATACGTCAATAAACGATGCCGATGAAGGTATTACCGCAAGAGCAGCTTGATCGGATGCCACCCCGTACTCAAAACGCATCCTTGCCCTGTCTTGGTCAGAAGTGGGCAGGCCCATTCTTATCTTATCAGCCGTTTTAATTGCTGCTGCTCGCCTTGAAGTCAGTACGTTCATTTTTACAAGCTGGTCAAGAACCTCGCCCAACAAGTGAGTTTTCTTTTCTGTCCCTGCCATCACTTTCTTTGCAAGAAAACCAAGTCCGGGTATGCCTTCCTGGTCTTTAATTATCAACCCTAGTGCTTGCGTCTGATTTGCTGCACTATAAAGACGCTCTGCACGTTGCAATGTCGCTTGTACTGGATGGATGATCGGGTCCATTGAGCCTTTCTTTGTCCTAAAGTAAACGGCTCTCGGAACTTCTATTCGACTCCCTCCCTGCGAGAGAGTTGACGCTCCCTTCATTTTGCCAAACCCCATTTTGCCCGGCTTGACGCGAATTAGTGGAACGTACTCCATTCCGTCGCCGCCGTAGTCCCTCATCATGGCGTCGTACTCATTCTGACCGTAGTAGCCAGCGTGCATTGCCATTTCGATAAGAGCGTTGTTGAAGTTTGCAAGGACTGTTCGTGCTTTTTCAAACTTAGCGTTTAATGCTGGGTTTTTTGCAATCTCCTGCAATTCGCTTATCGCGTCTTCGACGGTCAGTCCAGTTGCATGACTAGGGTTAAATATGGTCATTTTTGCATGCAGGAATACGCCAAACCTTTTGTACTCCATTGGCGTCATCTCATTGAGGGTGTCCATAATCCCTTCACTGAGGTTTTCATTAAACCCATCTTGGTCAATTCTCCAAACGCCAGTCCGTGCCGCTCGCTCGGCATTGCTAATCGACGACCTAGCAGTTGCCTCCATAAACTCGTTTGCGCTCAAGTCGTCTTGGTATGACCCACCCCTACGCTCTCGCTCATCTTGCAGCATCTTAACGCCTGCAAATGCGTTAAGAAGTCTTGATTTCCAGTAAACTCGCCTCATGCCCCACCGTCTCTCTTGGCTTTGGCGATACTCTTTCAAATACCCTTCAACATCGCTCACGATTGCCATGTGAGCGCGTTCCATAGCACTCTGGTTCATGTGCCTGTGTGCAACTTTCTGCGCAAACTGAATGCGCCTAAAGATGTCAGGGTGCATCTCTGCAAAGTCATTCTCAAACCAGTCCACAACCGTCCGGTACGCCGGTGTAAGCATGCGGGGGAATTGCTGAACCTGTTTGTTCGGCATTTGGTGCATTGTGACATACATGCGGATAAATTCAGCGAATCCTTCGTAATTGCGAAGTTCAGTTGGGTCATAATCGAACTGCACCATCGCCATTTCCACGGTAATCGGAAGCGTAGCCATAAGCCCTAGCTTTTCGTCAATGTCGTGTGCTGTTTCGTGCATTGTTACGCCTATGTCGAACGCATACGAACCAGCAAGTTTTACGAACTGTTCACGGATAATAAACAGTCCCGCTGCCCTTCCTCGCGGAACTAAACCACCGTAGTTTCCTGTTCCGATGTCTGTTCCAAACAATCGCCCAAGCATGTTGCGAAACTGCTGCGGCGACACCATTGCATTCTTTTTAAGCCTCATGTTTGCAAGGTCTTCTAGTTTTGCAGCAAACTTGCCTTCAGTCGTTGCTGTACTCTCTTGGCTTCTTGGCGTGGTAGTCATCTCGTTAATTGAGCTTTGACGCACGTTTGGTGAAGATTGACCAGACTTGTTGCCCAATGTCTTTTTGTCATCCCCTAGCTGCATAAACTCTCTTGTCACTGGCTCACTAGCAGAGGTAAGCCTGCCGCGACTAGCAAAACCGTTGTCGCGTGCTATTTGCCTGTCGTTCGCAAAAGCAGTTTGCAGTTTTGTCATATCCTTCAAGATCGCCTGAACTGCGGCTTCTCGATTTGTTTTGTTGCTGACTTCCAGTTCCATTCGACCACGGTTCTTTTTCCATTTCGCACCAGCAGCCTTTTCCAGTGCCTCAGCGTTCTTTCCTTCGTAATACTTCTTGGCAACTTGCGACGAAGTTGCGCGGATTTGCATTGTTCCACGCTCGTCGATATGCACTCGCATGTGGGAGTCTGGCGACTTTGCAACCCCTCCTAACTCTGCAAACTTAACAACATCTTTTGCATTTTTGAAAACGACTGGTTTACTGTTCTGCCATTTTTCAGGCGTGAATTTACGAGGCATTAGCACGCCTCTCTGTACCTGCCCGTCTTGATCGGTAAAGAAAACAATGCTGCCTTGAGCCAAGTCTTCAAACGCCGCCAGTATGTTGCCTGTGCCGATGTATCGAATCTCTTTTGACGGGCGAGCCTCGTCGTCAAAATGCTTCATAACGTCTTTGAGAGAACGCCTATTCTTAAAGACATCAACCCTTGACGTAGATTCCCTTTGCATCTGCGAGAACGGAATTGAGACTCGTTTTAATTCATTGTCTACTGCGATCACTAACTGGAAGTCGCTTAACTTCGTTGGGTCTTTGCTTGTGGACTTGTGCTGCAACCGCAGGACAACGCCTGTCATTGATTTGTACTTTGCGTCCTCTCTCGCCACGTTTACAGTAACAGTGCTGCCGGGGGTAATGATATTCGCTGTTTCGCGAATGATCTTTACTCTAGCAAGCACTTCTTTTGTAAGTTGAGTCTTGCGTTCTGGGTCCATTCCCTCCTCGTCATTGATTGACTTTATGAGCTGAGACGCCTGCGACTGAACGTCGTCGATTAGGTTCTTGCGCTTCTTTTGCCTGTCCTTCTCTGGGTCTTCTGAGCTAAAACCTTGGTCAATTTCCTCTTGCATTTCCTTAGAGCTTAACAGCGAAAGTTTTTTCTCCACTTCCATCTTTTCTAACCGAGCTGGCCTCTGAAACGCGGACCCTGTTTCGTCGCCCTCGAAAATGTCCCAAGACTCAAGAGTTTTTGCGTTAAAGTCCTTGAAGGCTGCTTTTAGCGGGTTTTCATCTGTTTGGTTAAGCGTGTTCATCGTTGCAGTAAACTCTGCGTCTACATGCTGCCAAAACGCCTTTTGCCTGTCATGCGGGAGCAAAATCATCTTGCCCGTGATGTCGTTCATAAAACCAGGGGACGCGCTAGTTGCTGTCTTTGGAACTTCGACGCCGCACATAGCACAGATAGAAAATCCAGTAGAGCCGTACTTTGCTTCGGACTCAGCCGCTTCGTCAATGCAGTATTGAGCCATGATCCGATTGCCAATCGAATTGAACACATCAAGCGCATCCGTCTTTACGTCAGTCTCGTCAGAGGCAGTTACGTTTGCATTTAGCGAGGCGAGCTTCCTTGCTTGGTTTGAAGCAATACGCTGCTCTGTAGGAGACTGCGATACTGTCATAAAGAAACGAGGCAAATTGCTTCCTTTAGGCATCCCTTCTTTTTCTTCAAGCTGGCCTGTCCTGTTAATTCGACCAAGCATTTGCATGAATTGGTTAATTTCGGGAATCGGCATCGCCACAAACATTGATCGTCTGTCTGTGTTATCGAACTTCTTGCTTGCGTGAGCCGACAGTCCCACCGCTGCTGACACGTTACCAATTAAGCACTCAACTGTTCCGTCGTTGTACGCTTTAACCGAGTTGATCTTGCCTCTTGATCCTCTTTCCTCCGGTGGACGTTCACCTAACACTGCCGTTCCGTCTGGTTGGTAGTCTATGACTTGTGTGCGTCCGGTAATCTCTCGAATTTTTGCACCTGACGCTTCAATGTCGCGACGAATTAAATCAATCGGACTTGCTGACATATTGCTCGGCATTGCTTTAATCATTGCCTGAATGCCGTCGTAGACTTCCATTGCATCTTCACCAATTTCTTTTTCAGTGAGGACGCTAGTATTCCAAGTAGATTCGTCGTCTGGGTCGCCTTTGTTTACGCATGTAATGCAGCGTTCCAAGTACAGTTCAAACAAACTCCTCATGTCGTACTCCATCGCATCGCCAACACTGGGACGATCCGTGGGCGGCAAGTTTTCAATGTGCCTTTCGAGGGATGCTCCCAAAGTATTTGAAACGGCAATGAATGGTTTTTCGTTACGGGCGATAGCCTCAATAGCTAACTTGGCTACCCCCGGTGCTTTCGCTGCAAACAAAACTTGATTGACTATGTTCCACAAAATTCCTGACACGTTTTGCAATGTTCCAAGAGCTTTTATTTCTTCTCTGGTCAGACGTTTCTTCATCTGCTTTCGGACTTCACCATTGAGCTTGTTCATTTGCTGCAACGCTGACGAAATCTCGTTCATTTGCTTGACATCAATCGGTAACTGAGGATGGCTAAACTCAATTCCCGCAAAACTCCTTTCGCGTCGAATGTACCGACCCGACTCCGCCATCATCTCACTCAGAACTTGCTGCAAAGGCACGCCGCCTTTCTTTAGAAGACTGAGCAACGAAGTATCTTCTGCCATGCCTTCGGTTATGCCTGTCAGTGCGTACAATGCCATAGTTGCTGGTGTCTTTGAAAACGTAGCTGATGCAAAAACGGCATTTGCACCGTCTTTTTCGGCAGCTATCTGCAAAAGCTCCAACGCGAAATCAGATCGCAGGAGTTTGCCTTCGTCTGACTCTGTTCTGCCATCTTGCTTGCCCGCAGCGTTGTGAGACTCATCCATGATGAAGAATCCATCTCCCGCAATCTCTCTAAAGAAGTCGTGACGCCACGACTCCTCGCCTTTTTTCACCGTCTGCAATTGCGTGTAAGTCGTAAAGATTGCATCGTAGATTTTATCTGGTTGGGCCTGCATCCCATCTGCTTTCCTTTGCCCCGTGCTTACTTTCATTCCTTGACCCGCACGAATGCTTTTCAGGATCGAGCTTGCGATCTTCTTTGCGTTTACAGCACTCTGCGTGTGAATCCTGTCTGCTGTGACGTAGTACCCATTAGTGTCTCGGCCTAAATTTTCTCCTTCGCTAACTTTAGATTCAGTTTCCATCCAGCTCGTAGCGTCGTCTGGGAATAGCTTGTTAAGTTCCTTCATGCCCCCAGCGTGCCGCCGTGCCGTTTGCTTGTCTAGCCGCTTTCGGTATCTGTGAGGGACAGCGGAGTGTAAATCAACTGCACCGTCTCCGCTTACAGCCGTGGTTATCCAAGGTTCAAAAGCATCATCTGGCTCGTTCTTCATAATGTCAGTAAGGTCACGCATTATGTCCGAAAACAAATCAACCTTTTCGGTGACGAACACTGGGCGTTTGCCCTGCATGATTGCGTAGATCATCATTGCGGCAGCGAATCGACCTTTACCAACTCCTGTCATGTCGCCGTTCACAAATGCGTAGCCGTCCTTATGGCTTGCAATTGCCAATGCGATAGCATCAATCTGCTCCGCACTGAAAATGGTTTCGCCGTTCTTGTTTTCTTCCCGCAGTTCACTGGGCGTGTACCCCAGTTCTGTTGCCACAAATTCAACAAGGTTCCCGTACTTTGCTTCTACTGCGTCAAGATTTCGTTGGACTGCTGCTTGCTGGTTTCTGGGTACAAGCGTGCCAATGGAGGGTACGTCCATTGACGATTTTGCAATGTAAGGAACTTGAAACTCTGTGGTGTCGTCAAAGGTGACTTTCTTTGGCTTCTTCGGACTTTTCTTTCCTTTGTCCAGTTCTGCAATTCTCGCGTTGAGGTGTGCGTCAAGAAACTTGTTCCCTATCAACTGCTGGCCCATCGCATCAGCTTCGTCGGCAGTAAGGGATTCCATTGTCCGTGGCTTTACCCCTGCTTGTTCGTTCCCGGCGAGCAGCCTGTTTATCTCTTTCTTGGTCAACGCCATGAAATTGGCTAACTTGCCTGTTTCTACTGCGTCTCCCCCTTGCATCATTATGTTTCGGTGCGCGATTTCTACGTCTGCAATCGTCTTTTGCTCTGCAAATACGTTGTCACCTGTCTCTACGACTTCACTGCTAACCCAGTCAATGAAGTTTTGATCGCCGCTTCGCGAAAGTTCATCTATCACATCCTTGACTGGACGCGAAGTGGTCATTTCAGGGTAGCTAGTCTTGAACTTTTGCTGAATTGCATCCCACGCTTTTTCAATGTACGGGGCCATCGCTATCAGCTTGTCGCTGTCAACAATTTCCAGCCATTTCCTAACGGCCTGCTTAAAGTCAAAGATTTTTAACTCAATGGCCTTGATTACAATTTTTGATGCAATCCCAGCTAGTCCTGTGGCAGCCATTCCAAGGTTTGTGCCGCCAAGATTGTCGCCAAACTCGTCGAACAAGTCTTTCATCTCTTGCTCAAGTTCTTCGCGAGTCTTCTCACCTTTTGGCTTGTCACCCTGCTTTGGCGGACGGACGCCCGTTGTATCTTTGGGCTTAGGAGGTTTCGTTTCGCCAGAAACAGGAGCTTTGCCTGAATCTGAGATGATTTCACTTCCAGTGTTTTCCAAGTCTTCCAATGAAGGTTCACCAGATATGCCAGAAACGACATCATCCATTATGTCGTTAAGAAAATCGCCCAATTCTTCGGACGACGGACCTTCTACCGAACTATCTCCCCTGCCAGATACTTCGGAGCCTGATTCTGCGTCACTTGAGACACCGCCTCCTCGCTCCCCAGCGGTGGCACTGTCATCGGAAACGTCAGTTCTTCCGTCACTAGATCCATCACTGCTCGAAACTCCATTGTCTCCGTCAGATCGGCCAGCCGTTTCGTCATTGGAGGATACTCCCCCGTCCTTTCCGTCCACTCCTCCTTGAACTGTTCCAGCATCATCGGATTGTTGTCCTGTAGCCAGTCCATCCTGTCCTTGAGACGTTCCAGAACTGCTATCTTGCTGAGTTTCTTGTCCTTGTCCCGCAGCGGTATCGCTACCCTGCCCACCATCATCGCTCGCGGACTCCCGCTGTAAACCCAATCGCTCATTTCCTAGCTCCTCCCAAGATTTTATGTGAGTTTCTGTAGCAACGCCCGAACTGCGATTGTACGGGAGTTTTATGCTTTGCTTAACGTCGCCTTCCGCCGCCTCTTGGTCGCTGGCTTGCTTACCATCAATGACAATCACTTGCCTTGCAACCGGCTTTGCAGTGCCATCGAACAAACCAGCATCTAATACATAATGACTTGTAACTACATAGCCTTCGTACAAGGTATCAAAGAATGTGGCGTCTTCTCGATAAAATGCCGCCCTTTCTCTAGCAGACAAACTTTGATCGGCAGCACCATCAAGCACGATAACTGCTTTCCCATTATCCGGCATGCCCGAAAGTGCTTTGACAGCAGCGTTTCTTCCTCGCACCCCAGACGCATTTACAACAACGGCAGTGTACTTTTGTCGCGGCTCGTGGCTTTGGGCGTCTTCATTGGTTACTGTTTGACCGTCCTCTGCCAAGCCTTCGGCCCTGTACTCCGCAGGTTCGTTCAGAATGGCATTGCCTAAGCCTGCGACCATCATGCCGCTTCTCGCAAGTGGGTCGTAAACTCTGTCTCTTGTCCCAAGATCAATCTCTCGCTGGGCAATAAAGGCCACTGGTGCTGGCATTTCTGCTTGCTGCTGTTCTTTTACTTTTGCGGTCGATGGCGTTCTTTGGTGAAGGTCTACCAATCCGTTGTAAATCTCTTGGTCATCTAGTGACCGTTCAATAATCGCCTCTGCTGCGGACGCAACCGCTCTCTCGATTATGCCGTCATACTGCTGAATCTTTGACAGATCGCCTGCCTTTGGCTTTGGCTCGCCAAGGAAATCAGATATAGCTTCACGCAACTTGCTTGCGTTTGTCATGTTGTCGCCAGTCAACAAGCCGTCAGTGATCGCGTCTTGAGGGTTGTCAAATTCGCTGCTGTCTAGGTCAATGGTTTCAACACTAAGTCCATCTGGACGGTACTTTCCTGCGTTGATCTTGTTGGATTCGGTTGTCGCATCCCCCATCAGTTCAATGGTAGGACTAACCTGGCGAAGCATCTTTGCCAGTTCTTTTCCTTTTTGCGCCCCTCGGCCAAGCAGGTGGAATCGAAGTCGCTCAGTTCCCTGCAAGTTCTTAACAAGAAATTTTGCACCCGCAACGATTTCCTCGTTCTCCCACTTGGCTGCGTTCGCAGGGATGCCGATGATTATGTTTGGACTAAACTCGAAATCCAAATCGCCAAACGGACTACCCTGCTCCAGCGTGTATGAGGTGTCTGGGCTTCCATCTGCATTAAACTTTCGCTGCACTGGAATGATGACGTTTGCACCAAATCCTGATTTTTCACCGTCAGCGTTTAGTTTTGATCCAATGAAAAACAGAATGTCGTCGCGATACTTGTTTTGCAGTTCTTGCGTCTTTACTGCATCGCCTATCACAAGCTCGCCATCCGGCGTTTTGATCTTTGTTAAAAAGTCAGGCGCAACAACCGAAACAAGGTGCATCTTGTCTTTGTCAATTTCCGCTAGAAATTCGTAGTAATACTTAATTACCTCGTCGTAGTCTGGTTCCTGCCCAACTTCGCCTTGTTGCACAATGCCAAACATTCCAGAGTCGAGGAACACTGGAAGACTATGAACATTGACATGCTTAATAAGAGCTTGCCGTACCGTTTCGAGCGGCAAAACAATCTTCTCCTCGCTTTTCTTGTCCTTTCGCGTTCTTCGCTTTACAGACAAGACTGAGACGCCAGTAGCACGACCGTCTTTCGCACGCTGCTTGATGTCTGCAACGTCTCTTTGGTTTCCACTAACTGCGAAAGAGTCAGGGCTTTCCGCATTTGTGTAATCCGTGACTTCGTAGACAACCTCTGCTTCTTCTGCAAAGTCCAGCTCTGGGTGAATAGGCCCATCCAAAACCATCTTGATACTGCGAGACCTTTCCATCTCGTCGCCAGCTTGAACCACTGCCTTTGCCGTGTCCCAAGCACGCTCAAGGTACTTGGACATCTTGAGGGTCGTGTCTACGCCTAGCAGCTCCGATGCACGGGCAACGTACTGGCTGAACGTCATCAACTTGTCGATACCTTTTAAGCTGTATTCTTTTAAGATGCCAGCAGCGAGCTTCGCAGCAATGACCTGAGCTTCGGTATGCACGCCAACACCGAACATGCTCTTTTTCAAAAGCTGCTTGAACTGTTTTGCAAGTTCCTCGTTTTGCGACTGCGTATCTTGGATTAACTCTTGGACGCTTCGTCCCTTCTTTTTCTTTAGCTCTCGCTTTAATCTCTGCTTTTGCTGCTTGCGAATGTTTGTCGCAATCGCTGCGGCTTCTTGGAAATGGCCGAATACTATCTTCTGCGCTTCTGGGAACTTTGAGTATTCTTCGTTTGTCGGAATGACTTGATTCATCAAATCCAAGACTATGCGTCGGCGGTTTATGGGCCTGTATGATGTTCCCAGCAATTCTTCAAGTGCGTCTGTTTCTCCGTCTCTAAATAAGTCTCCAAGGAAGTCAATGATAAAGCCTGTTACATCATACCTCTCCCCTGTATAGTTCTCTGATTCGCCCACTGTGTCTTGAATGGCTCGCAATAAATCGTCGTAGGTCAAATTGGCTAACGCAGTTGCAAGAACGTCAGCGAGCTGTGCCTTGTCGTCGTCGTTGAACTTTTTGGAGTCGATTTTTCCCAACGACTGCAAGTCCGTCACTACTGGTTCAGTGTCTAATGCAGCAACAATGTCCTTGCGAAGCTGGTCACGCTTCTCTTTGCGTTCGCGAGCAACCAGCACTTGATTGCTTTGATGAATTAAGCCTTCACGCAATGACTCTGAATCTTCGCCTTCAAGGTCAAGGAACGTCTGCCCTTCGTTGTCCAAAGCGTACTGGTCAAACGAAATAGTGCGTTTTGCAATTTCGTCTGCAATCTTCTCCTCATTGCTAAACGACTTTGGCTTCGCTTTGCGACCACCTTCAAGGCGAACTTTACTGTCCAATCCGTCAAAGAGAGAATCTACTTCTTGCGGGGCGTATGTAAACGCCACAACTGGACGCAAGTATTCTTCAAGATATACCGCGCCCCATGTCGATAAGGGAGCAACCAAGTGACCGCCTACGTTTGGCAACGCACTACTAATGCGATTAAACGCTTCCGCCGAAATTTTTTCGAGTGCTTCCGGTGCTTCGCCAAAGTCATAATCTGACCTTGCCACAAGACTGTCTACATGCTGGGCGACGTATTCAAACGCACTGCGAATGCGGGGAAGCATTCGAGAAAGCTCTTTAACCCTGCTGAGAATTAACTTTGCATGCGTTTCTGGTTTGTATGTTGTATTTGCATTGATGCCCCAACCTCGGATAGTGTCTGCAAAATCTTTATAAGCCTTGTCTGACTTCTTTGCTAATTCAGCAACTTCTATAAGGTGTTCCAGCCTTGCCTTGTCGTCAGCCATGCCTGCAAGCTGCTCTCGCAGTTCGGGCATTCTGCTCGGCAATTCCAGTCCGCTAGTAGACTGCTCCTCTTTAACGCTTTCCTCTGCTGCTTCGGCTTTTTCAAGGCGTGCCTCTGCTTCCTTTTGGCCCGGCTGTGTCCAGTTAATTCCGTTAAGGACTTTCGCAATATTTGCCCCCAACTCTGTAGACTCAGCTCCTTCTTCGGTGAAGCTCCATCTGTTTGCATCGGACACCTTTAAGGTGCGGTCGCCGTACTCGTCTTCCCTTATCTCAACCGTGACTGACTGGTTGTCTACTACGTTTGCAAGAGCTTCTTTTACTTCTTTGATAGTCTTGAATTGCTTTATGGTCGAACCGTCTGCGAAATTATATCTCGGCTCGTTCGTAATTACTTCGTACTTGAAACCTTTTGTCTTTGACAAGTTGATTTCGGACACTTTTAAGTTGTCGGCATCTATACTTACAAGTCCCGCAGGCAGGCCAGCTTTCTTTGCTTCCGCTCGCCTTCTCGCACTTTCTTCGCTACTGCGTTTTGGTTCTGCCAAACTGACCTGCACGCCATGCACGTTGCCTGTCTTGTTCGGGGTTTTTGCAGCAACTTCGTACTCTTTGTTTTCTTGCTGCCATTTATCGAGGTAGTCATTTGCAACGTCTCTTGCTGTTGCATACTTAATCCCAATGTCCGGTAGGTTGATCGCAACAGTCATCCCCGGTTCAAGTTCCTCTGCGTTTATCTGGAAAATGTCGGGATTAAGGGTGAATGTAAACCCGTTCTGGTATCGCAGCTTCATAGAGGGCGTTACTACAAAGACAGGATTAAAGGAAAACTCTGGAATCTTCGCTTCGCCTTTGGCTAACGCTTCAATTGTTCGTTTGCCCTTTTTTGCCTCAGAGGTTGCTGGACGGGTAAAGTCTAGCTCTGCTCGACCTAAAACAAAGTCTGCTGGCGAACGAGGCGGAACAGGCTTTGCCAGTTCGTTCACTCGGTCCATCAACGAGAACTTTCCATCCTTTGCGCTTTGCTGCAATGCACCATAGATGTCCGTAGTCCGAAACGCCATAAACACAATTTTTGTGTCTTCGCTGATCTTGCTTCCATCGGCATCTACCTCAAGCCCAAGCACTGACAAAGTGCGAACCAAAAGGTTTGCCTTTTCTAAACTCATCGGCGTTGACATCTGCAAGCCGGTGGGGATGTGAACTATTATTCTGTCTGCGTTTTCTCTGTCGCCATCTTGATCTGTTACTTCGCTAATAAACAGATTCAGGCCGGGGTAGACAGTAGCTTTCGCGTGCTGCTCTGTTTGAGCAGCAGAGCTGTCTTCCTTTTGCTCATTGGATAAAAGGACTCTTACGCCACTGTTTTTCTTTTGGTCCGTTACATTAAACCGCTGATAGTCGGTTTCACTATCTATCTTTCCTGCTTCTCTGTTGACTGCGGCAATAAGCAACTCATTGCTTGCTCTATCAACTCTTTTTTGCCGCTTCTCTGCGAACTTCGCTCTGTCGGCTTTCGGAAGTTCCTCACCCGTCTCATCGGACTGCTCAGTGGCAGAGCCATCTGAATCTGTCGTTTCCTCGGCAGGCTCAGTTAAAAATACAGTGTACTCAGCTATAGTCTGCGAGTGTTCGTAGCCCGTGTCCTCGAAGTCAACCACATCATCATTTGTTGCGTCTTTGTCCGTCGTGCCTGAAAGGTTTGCAGTGATTTCAACCAATCCATAAACCTGACCTGCCGTTCCCCCGTCTTCATCTACATATTCACCCAGGTCTGCAAGATCACTCTCTATGGACTCTTTTATGTAGTCAAAGATTTGCGCATTTTCCGGCCACAGATCGACTCCAAAGAAATGATCTTCATTGTCCGGCAATGACCTGTCCGTTCTGCCAGATTGTATCCACAGCCTTCCATTGTATTCCGTCTGCGTAACATTCGGATTGAAGTCGCTGCCGTCAAACTTTTCAAAATCCGCAACCTCCTTCTGGTATGCTTCCGTAAACGATTGCAAGGACTGGAACATAGTTTCCGTTGGAGTGACTACTACTCTAACAGGACCGCCTACTGTGTTGGCAGTAAACTCAATGGGGCTGCTTGGTTGCCAAGCATTGATTGCTGCTTTGGTGGAATCTGGTGTTGGGGCGTCTGGCTCTGTTGTTTCTTTGGCTTCGGGAGTTAGCTTAAATGAAGCAATTGACTCAGTAATTTCCGCACCATCAAACCTGTCCCAGTCTTGCTGCCCACCTTCTACGTTTATTACTCCCGATAACGCAGCGTCTATTTCCACGGTTCCTGTAATAGAACCATCTTCATTCTGGAACTGATCTGGCGAGCCGTCTCGAATTTTCTCCCTTAGCGCGTAAGCCAAATCACTAAGAATTTCTGATATTTTCGGGAAACCATCATGGTATGTGATCGGTTCATAGTTAAGGTTCTCCCCGCTTTCTTTGTCTGGAACAAAAGCTACGCTATGCGTCCACCTCTTAAATGGCGGGATAAAATAGGAATCGTTCGCAAGTTCTTCATTGGCTTCCTGTTTGAGCTTCGATATACCCTCCTTGATGCCTTGCATGCTGTCAGTGAACTGGACAGTGGCGTTCCAGCTTTCGCCTTCATCTTCCATCTCAACCGAAAATTCTTTTATTGTTCCGTTTGTTTCTAGCGACTGGCTTGGTAACTCTGGTGTTGGTTCATCTTCAACCGCGTCCTCCTGCTGTTGCAAGATTTTTTCCACCAGCGTCTTGTATCTCAGAGTGTTAGCACCAGCGATTTCCCTTGCCGCTGCGATATATCGCAACTCACGCCTGCGAAGGCTGCTTGAGGGAAGGCTTGCCAGTTCATCTAGCTCTTGCTTTGTGTAAACTTTGCTTTTTCTGTCTTCTAAAGTCCGTCTTTGCGTTGCGACATCTTGCGAAACTTTTGCAACAGCCTCGGCACGGGTGCTGCCAAACTCCACAACGTCACGACCGTCCGGCGAAGTAGCACTAGCTTCCCAAGACTTAGGCACAGTGCCAAACATATTTAGCCTTGACGTTACATCAACTGCTCCCTCGTCGGTGGTTATGCTTTCCGTCAAACTGCCTCGCGTGCTTTTCCATTTTCCTTTTTCCGAACCTTCGTCAGTTTCGATTCCCATTTCGCGTTTAGCGATGCTGTATTCAGGGTCTTGAAGGACATCGAAATCAACACCTGCCTCAAGAACTTCGGAGCCAGTTTTTCCTACTATAAAATCGCCTAAGACAACTCGAATGTCCGAGTGCAAACGCTGAATGCTGTTCGTTACAGGCAGGCCGCGAATCGGACCTGATCTTTCTGCTTCCTGAGCTTCCGCTAGGTAACGCTGGCGATGACGCTCCCCAAGTTTCCGAGACTTTTGGTACAACTCCACCCAAGGCGCAATGACTTTATCTGCTTTGCGCATTGCCTCTTTTTCAGACAATGCCATGTTGTCTCGATAAAACCCAGCCAGCTTTGTTTTTGCGTAATGTGCCAAAGGCTCTAACTCAAGCCCCAGAAGTGACGTTCTCGTGTCTCTTTTTAGAGGCTTGCCTGACTGCCAAGGATTTTTCCCCTCGAAGTGTCGCTCTACGGCAAGTTCCAGACTTGTTTCTGTAGCCAGTCCGTCACTGCCGCGAACAAGAGCAACCTCTGCGTCGTCTTCTTGCAGTGCAGTTCGGGTCTTAATTTCGACTGCCGCTTTCCTGCTCTTGCTGTACTCAAGGTCAGCTTCTTCTCTAGTGTCAAAGTCTAGCGAATTAGGTTTTCTGCCAGCCTGACTTTCCGTTACTCGAAACTTTCCATCGTCAGTTTCAGTTAAAGCTATGCTGTAGCTACCATCCTTTCCGTCACTCCATGATCGAAGTGGTGCAATCACTGGCTTTTCGCCAAGGGTCTTTTTGCCCTCCTGCCTTGCTGCTTCCCGATCAAGAAACTCCCTAAGCTCGTCGTGCAGTATTTTCTTTTGCTCAGGTGACGCTTGCTCATCAAAGGCTTTCTGCAATCGCTCTGCCCTGACGTTAATATCACCTCTGTAGGAAGGCCCGAAGGAACGGTACTGCAACGCTTCTTGCAGCGATTCTTTAATCTGTCGATCTTGTTCACTTATTTCTGCATCAACACGCTCGAAGTCTTTGTCTTCTTGCAGTTGTTCTTCTGATGGCTGCTCAACTTCTTCATCCAACGCTTCGTCGATAGCAGATGCCAAGTCTTCTGCTGACGGTTGTTCTTGTGGCTGCTCGTCAACAGGTTGACCAAGTGTCTTCTTTTCTTCTGGCTTAATTCCGTCGCGATCTGCAATTTCTTGCAAAGCTCCACGCAGTTCATCGTCCTGAGCGATTTCCTGTAAAGCTCCACGCAACTCCTCTTGCTCCATTTTGCCTAAGCCGTACTTTGGCAAGGAACCGTCACGAACGAAATCTTCCATGACCTTATCGCGGTTCTCTGCAAAACGATCATCCGACAATTCGTTAGCTGCATCCTCGGCAGTAAAATCATCGTCGTACTTGCTCTGGCGATCTGGCAGTGTGCCGTCGTTTACAAAGTTTTGAACAGCTTGCTGACGCCCTTCAACCTTTGCTTCCTCCGATGTAAACCCTTTCTTTGTCGCGTAGGAATCAACAACGTCATCGGGGCTTCGTGTTTCTTGCTGCTCCTCCTGAACTAACTCAGGTTCCTGCGGTTGCTCTACTTCTTCAACCTGCTGCTCTGCTTCAACAGTTTCTTCCGCAGTCGCTTCCTCTTGCGATTGTTCCTCCGCAGGTTTCTGTCCTATCCTTCCAACAACGTCCTTAATTTGATTCTTTTTCTCAGCCGGAGAAGAAGGTCTGCCTTGCTCAAGGCCCAGTCCGTCATTCAATTCGTCCGCAATAACGCCAGTAGGATTTACTGCTGGCGAGCGTTCGTTTCGTATGTCGCCAACCGTCGCGTCAAGTTTTTCTGCTGCCTCTCTCAACACTGGCATTCCGTAGTAATCATTGATCTGAACGGAGTCTCCCTCAATGATCTTTCCGTTTTCGGTCAGGCCAAAGAACGGATACCACTTTCCTGCTTCAACGTCTGGAAGCTCTACAGAATCTTTTGGCTGAACAAACGGTATGTTTACCCCGTTAATGTTCATTTGGACGACTGAGCTGCCGCCAATGTTCACAGCGTTCGATTGTCCAATCTGCGTGTCAAACTCACCTGTCTCCTCATTGATTCTGTCAGCGTCCCAGGTAAGCCTTTGAAGACCAAGACCTTCTGCTTGCTTGTCTACCGGCGATTCAGCGGACTCGATTTGGTCTGCCGCCCCTTGCAGCTCTTGTGCCAGTAGTTCCAGTTCTGACATTTCGTCTTCTGGTAAACCTTCACCCAACTCCACCAGCCTTGCTTTGATTGCGGCGGAGGTTCGCAGCGAATCTCGCAAAAGTGTTTCCGCAAACTCAACTTCCTCTGGCCTAGCTTGAGAGTCTTGGAGAATGTTGCGTGCCATCTCCTCTGCATCCAGTGCCTCTTGTAGTCGCTGCTCAAGAAAGTCCTTGTCTTCCACGTTTGAGTAAGAGTCATTCTCTTGCTCTTGGCTTGGCTCAGGAGGCGAGTCGTCATCTTCCGCAAGTGCATCATCAATCGCCCCAGCAAGGTCTTCTGTAGAAGGAGCAGGATCGGGCGTTTGCGTTCCTTCGGCATCAGGGGCAGTTGGGTCTGGAACAACTGGCTCCGGTGCTGGACCCTCTGGCTCCGGTGCTGGACCCTCTG
>CERI01035240.1_pt1 | contig 36231 bp, 34 predicted proteins | sample 350261 | NCBI WGS metagenome assembly CERI01 (sample SAMEA2620979, study PRJEB7988) | marine metagenome | isolation source: saline water (ENVO:00002010), including
AAGGTCGTTGAACACGATTTCTGTACGAATTGTACTTTGATGGAACAACGCGTACAAATGATCGAAAGGACCCGTCGTCAAACCGACGTCGTACTTTTCAAAAGGTACGTCCACGTCAAATATATGTCCGAGTATGTAGGGATCGTCGTGGTAGGGTTCGGAAATGGTATCGTCCGAGAAGGTGATTTCCACGCGCACTTGTTGTTCTTGTAATTCTTTCGTCTCGAACGGATCGAACAACATCATGTCGTCGAACACGGTTTCCGTACGGATGGGAACGGTGATGACGAACGCTTTTTTGGTGGCGAACGCTTCCGTGTCGGTGACGAACGGCAACTCCGTTCGAATGGGTGTGGTTGTTGACATATCGGATACGAACGGATCGAAAATGGTATCGTCCGAGAAGGTAATTTCCGCGCGCACTTGTTGTTCTCGTAATTCTTCGGTTTCGAACGGATCGAACAACACCATGTCGTCGAACACGGTTTCCGTACGAATGGGAACGGTGATAACGAACGCCTTTTCGGTGAAGAACGCTTCCGTGTCGGCGTCGAACGGCAACTCCGTTCGGATGGGTATGGTCGTTGACATTTCGGAAACGAACGGTTGGGAAATAGCACCATGAATCGTGGTAAAGTCTTCAATTAAAATAACTTGATCTGATAAACTTATAAAAGTAAATGGTTCTGTGATAAAAGTGTTGAAAACTGAAACAGTGTGTAATTGTTTATCTAATAAACCGAAAGGTTCGAATGGTTCGTCCAAAAGTTTATCATCTAATTCGTGACGAGTATCGAATGTTAATTCATAATGAATATCGAATACAAAAATACTGAAATCAAAAGGTTGAGGAATTATAGGTATATAATCAAATGGTGTTTCGATACTCAAACTATCACCAAATTGTATATCATATATTGTATCATCAAAAGGCTGTGGTAATTGTGGTATTTGTGTATTTTCAATTAAATTTGTGTCATCGTCAAATGTATGTTCGACAATGATGGGTAGTAAATTAAATGGAGATGATAAATTTTGATTGAAATGATTGACAATAAGTGTTTCATATGTTAAGTTTAATTTCGAATAGAATGGATCTGTAAGTAACCATTTAGGATTATAACATTTGTTTACTCGGTGGGTATCAAATGAATTTATATAACGTATTTTGTAATCGTGGACGGTATTATCAAACGGTTGTGGAAGTTGAATATGTGATACAAATGGATATTCTATCAAATCGGATGTTTGAAAATAGTTTTCAATAAATAAATTAGTTTGATCTTGGATATTGTCATCAAATGGATACGGTAAATCGTCATCAAAAATTTGTTCTAAAAATAGAGTATTATTGTTGTAAAATGGTTGTGTTAAGATGATAACAGAGTCTTGTATATCAAAAGTAACTTCTAAACGGATAAGTTTATCAAATAGTGTTGTAATTTCAAAAGGTTCAGTTAATAGAGTAAACGTGTTGTGGATATCAAAAGTAACTTCTAAACGATTAGGAGGTGGTGTTACAGGTGGTATTATAAAATCAGGTATGTTAAATGGATCCGTTAATAGAGTAAACGTGTTGTGAATATCAAAAGTAACTTCTAAACGAGTAGGAGGCGGAATATATGACGGTGTTTCAGGCGGTGTTACTGGCGGTGTTACTGGCGGTGTTACTGGCGGTGTTACAGGTGGTATTATAAAAACAGGTCTGTTAAATGGTTCCGTTAATAAAGTAAACGTGTTGTGAATATCAAAAGTAACTTCTAAACGATTAGGAGGCGGAATATATGACGGTGTTTCAGGCGGTGTTATAAAAACAGGTCTGTTAAATGGTTCCGTTAAATTTATCAAAAAAAAAATGAGTTATTATCAAATGTGTTGTCGATGCGCAATGTTCTATCATTAACATGTGGTTCTGGTTCTGGACATGGTGGACAATAACAATCATCATACTCGAATACGAATGGTTCTGTTAAATCGTCAGAATTAAAAATAATTTCATGACGTATCGGAGGTGTGTAGTCGTAATTCAAGAAACCTGATTTAAATTGGTTCAATAAATACAAAGAACTGTACAAAGGATTATCGTATAATTCAGATAACAGTGGTTCATCAAACAAATATTCTATTCTATTAACAATAGCTTCAAAAAATGGTTCTGAAAGTTGAAATTGTGTATTACATACATCAACAAAATGTTCTGGTATTGTATATTGTATACTTGAAAAAATGTCTCCGAGAATAATTGTATTGTTATCAGGTACAGGTACAATATGGGCACGAAATCCAATCCGATATACGTTAAATGGTTCGTCAAGTAGAATTATATTTTGATTGTCAGTATAATTATCAAATAATGTTACGATTACAGAAGTCACCGGGAAGTCTATAAATGGTCTTGATAAAATTGAGTCGCCGGTATCAAATGTTTCTTCAATATGGACAATGTCATGAGAACCGTAAAGTTTACGTCGTGTAAATTCTTCTTGTACGAAGTTTTCTTCGCTATCAAACGTTTCAGTAATTACATTTGTTATGGCGCCTTCATATCCATTCCATGCAAATAGATTTTTAAGATAAATTGATTTTTGTACGGGGATATCTTGTAAATTAGGTGTTATTTTTTCATGATATAAATATTCAATTTTTAAGGTATCGATCGTTTCATGTTTGCAACAGTGACAACACATTCTACAACAAGGACAATAACATGTATCTTTGTGATCGTTTTCAATCGTATAATAAATAAATGGTTCATTTAATAAATATGCATGTTTTTCGAATGTTATATCAATACGTATTGGTAATATAATTTTATTTTTGAACGGATTCGTAAGAGAAATCGAATGCACAAAGTCTATAATTTTAACAGCGTTCCCTATTTTTATATTTTGATTAAATGGTTCAATGAATTCGGAATATTGCAAACGAATGGGTTCGATTTGTGTATTGGAATTAAATTCGTTAAATGGTGAATAATCAAAAGTAATTCCTTGGTTTGTAAAACTTAATTCATAACGAATGGGGTCTGGATATTTAATGAACGGTTCGGACAACAATATTGAATTGTTGTTTGCGTAAGAATGAGTATGTACGATACGTATTGGATAGTTTTTATCAACATAAAATAGATGATTAATATATTTTGTTTTATGTGGTTGATAATCAAATAAAGGCGGTGTTAACATTGGTTCATAAAACGTGTATTCCAATAATAATGTAGAAGGATCGGAGGAAGAGTCTTCTAAAGAATGAAAAGGTTCAGAAATCGAATTAGTACAATCAAACACGACGTAAATAGAATTACCGGAAATTATATGTTCTTCGTAAGGTGCTTCTAAAATAACTATATTGATATCATAATTCAAAGAAGGATTTGCATTTAATCGTATTGTATTTTCATTTCGTTTTTGTAATATATGATATGATTGAGAATTAAACGAATTTACAGTATACAATTGATATGTGAGTATGTTTTTGGTACGAATATGAAAATAAGTAGGTGTTGTGAAAATCACACTTTTTGGTACTAACGTGAAACTAATAGAGCTATTCCTTATGTTATCTTCATGTACGTATTGCCATAAATTCATATTAATAAAATCAGAAACCTCATCATTCATTCTAATTTTAATGTTTTGTTCTATATTTAACCATCTAGTACCCATGGATACGACGTCAGATTCCACAAGTACATAAACTTCCAGATTGTTAATATTGTAAAGTTCGAATAAATCATAAGAAATATTTCTAGACGTTCGAAACAGGGTTAGATTGGAATCAAGAAAATAAGAATTTGTGACGATCAAGTGTTCGCTATCTGAATATAAATGTATGAGTGGATTAAAATCGTGTATTCGTTCGACATATTCATATATAGTTGTGGAATGAGATGCTTTTAAATAAGGAACATGAAACAAATCTGATGTTATTGGTTCATTATAACTTTGAATATTGTCTTTGTCAATAATATATGCGTACAGATTATCATGTGTAGAATTGGTTTGTTCGTTTACTGGAATATTGTAATTTACAAACCAGCATGTATCAGATTCATACGCGTTGTCTATATTAGAAGATTTTATTAATACATCAAAAAATTCTGAAGTTGTGAATATTTCTATATTAAAATCAATAGTTGATTGAATGAATTGGTATGTATCATTTAACTTGTTATGAAGGATGAACGATACGCGATCGTCTTTGAACGCAAGACGATGTAAATATTCGACAGAAGTCTTTGATGATATGATATACAAAACAGTATGATTACTATCAAGTAAGACTGTATTATTCGCAATGGTTTCTATACGATATTTTTCATAGTTTGGAATTTCACGTATAGTAAAAGACCATGATACGTTATATGGTTTCGTGTATACTCGTGTATTTAATTGTAATAGATCAATTCCGTTCACTGCATACAAACTATAATATTCGGATGTACCGGGTAATTTGTATTTAATATCACGGAAAATAAGATCCGTAAAAAAAACATCTTCGGGTAATTGAAAGGTTAAATAGGATGTATGATATGTGTTAACTACTATATCTGAAATGTGTACATTACCATTAGGATATTCTAATATACCAGAAAACAGAAAATCAGAAGAGTTTGGTGCATATAATATAAAATTTTCAATATATATATTATTTTGATCCGATATGTAATCACAAAATAATGATAAATCAAATAACGAATATTCTAATGTTCTCACCATACCCCAACGCATTTGGATATTTTTCCCAATATCCGTTCTAATAATTGCAGTGACCAACGTGTTTGTATCTTGTATTAGATTAAATACATCTGCACTACGATCTATACTAGTAGACTGTTCTGAGTATCTTTCCAATGATGTAATACCTCCGCCACTTTTTAGCTTAACCATTGGTATGTTACTATCTGTATACTTGTTTTTTTTTTAGTTCATATATAATTGATAACGCGCATTTGTTCACCGTTTTCATATACGTTTACATAGTTGTTATCTAGTAAAACATGTATAGAATCTATAATAATAACATCTCCAATTTCATAAGGTATATAAAGGCCGGGAAATTGAATTATTTGTTCGGGATTTGTAGTGATATCATTCAAGGAATATTTGGTGTTGCCGTCATTTGATTGGATATGTATATTATGTTTGAAAATGTAAGACGATTGATTGTTTCTTTGTAATACAATAGATACAATATACATATTAGGGTCCGATACAAGGGACGGTGTTATAGATACTAAATTTTTATAATCACACAATGAAAAATGCAATGGCTGAACGATAATCTGAATTGATACGGGCTGTTTATTTTTATATATTGAAATATAATCATCATGTACACGAAGATATAAATTATCAATATGTATTTGATCTCCCTGATCGTATTGTGTACTACTGAGTATTGGATATGACGTATCTGGATGTGTTTCTATTGATGAGATTGTATGTTTTATAAAACCAATTGAATTTTTTATGTGAACATCATGTTTGAATATATATTCAGATGTATTATTTCTAAACAGTCTTGCTTTCAATATATTATCTTCTAATGTTATAATATTAGAATTGGTCACGTAAAAAGAAAAGTTAATTAGATTTTCATATTTTACATCTGTGACGGACAAGGTGGATGGTAAAGGTGGGAATTTCTGTTGTATGATTAAATGTTCGTCGTTTACGACTACATTTGCACGAACATAGACAGGTTCTTGTGGAAATAATAAAGAGGATGGTGGTAATATTTTCACATTTGGTGATTTGGAGTTTGGATTTGTATAGTTTATGTTTTTATATACAAAAGAATGATCTATTGACATGTATATTGTACTATATATAATACTTTAACATAGATATCGTTTTCAATAATTTCAACATCAAGAACACCTGGTCCATCAATATCTTCAAACAAGTCGATCCAATTATCTTTATATTTGTTTTTTAAAACGGGTGTTTTGTCAACCCATTCTTTTAATTCGACACATATTTCATCATTTACAAATTGTAAGGTTAAATGATGAAATATATCATTAAAAAAGTGTTTCCAACACCACAATGAAGATATAAATAGTTCATTATTTTCGATATACGAATCATGGATAAGAGTTTGAAGAATCACAGGGTTTTTTTCAGAGAAATGAAACGCAACCCATGGTAAGATTGGTTGAATGTCGTGTGTAAATGATAAATATTTTGATTTGAGTAGCACATCTGTTACGATGGGTGTTAATTTACCAACATCGGTAGTCTTTACAAGAGCGGTAGATGATTTTTTTGGAATGGTAACAAGAATGTACGATTGTTTTTTCTTTGAAAAACGTGCATATACAATGTATTTGTCAGGTAAAGAAGGATAATCTTTGTATAGAACAAACCGTTCATTATCAATAACGTACATTATCAATAACCGTACATTTATACTTAAAATATCAAAGTGTTTAAGAGTTTTTTTTTGAAATTATTAATAATATACATGATAATAGTTACTATTCATTCGACATCGAATAGTAATTTTAAAACATCGATAAATGATAGACATTATTCAAAATTAACAAGATTCTTACCAAGTTTAGTAAATATAGAAGAGACGGATACGGATATTGTATTTTTAATGGCTTACCGTGTATGGAAACGATATGTTTTGCCAACAAAACGTATTCAAACACCGGGAGACGTAGGTCACCCATGGTATAATCGTTGGGGATATTCGTCGTTTGATGGTAGTGCATTTGCGAAAATAAAAATGTCAAAAAAAAGTAGAACCATTACAATTTTAGCTGATAAAATACCTGCAACTGGTAACTCTAAAATAGATATGCGTTTGTTACAATCTCCGAAGAATGGAAAACAATTTTTCGTTACTTACAATTCATTTGGAAAATTGAATCCAATTCATCGTAAACATAATTTCAATTCTTTTCAAAATAAGCACAAATGTTTTTTTCATTTAAATAAAAATACAAAAAAAGTTAATTACAGTCCATCCAATAAAAATTTAGAAGGAACAGGATTAACATCGAAAGAGTATAAAGATTCGTATTGTACGTTTCAAAATACAAGCATATTAACATTTGATAGAACAATTGTGCCTACGTTCACTCAACCACGTTTGGTTTGTCCGAATCATCACAAACGGGTAGAGAAGAACATATCCATGTATTTTGATGATAAAAAAAATAAAATTGGTTATCAATACAATATTGTTCCATGGACTTTTTTCAAACCAGGTTGTAAATTACACGTTCAACACAAGAATTTATTCAAACGAATCGCTGATTTTTACGACCCAGATACATCCGTATATTATTCGAAAACATTACAATTCTCTTGTAGTACTCCTTTAATACCTTATAAAGAAAATCTATTGATTGCTGCCGGTCATTTTAAAATTAAATACAACAATATTCATAAACTACCTGCGGGGTCACCGGCTCTCTTATTTTGTCGTCAGTTGTTGAAAGAATTAAAAATCAAAGCATTTTCAGAAAATCATGAAGGACTCATACATTATGAACTTATATACGGTATGTTTTTATATACGGTCAATAAAAATACATTGCGTTTTCAAAATGCAAGTGATTCATTTATTGCGTTTGACAAATCACCAAATGCATTGATGTTTCCTTCTGGTATTACTTCTTCGAACGATAAAAAGAATTATTATATATCATATCATGAAAATGATATTAACATGAAAGTGTTACAATTGTCTTCCAAAGAAATAGATAAAATGTTAACTCATACTATTGACACACATCCCGATCAATATAAATTCAAGATTATAAAATAACACATTAATATTATTAGAATGAATTATTATTTAATCTTACTTATTTTGTTTGTATTCGGTATATTTAATTACTTGATAAGTACTAACTTGATAAGTACGAATCAAGTTCAATATGTATATGTAGATCGATATATAAGAGAACCACCACCTCCTCCACCACAGATCTATCGAAATGAATTTGTAAGAATAGGTCATATAGAACATGATACTGACTATAAACCTTTATATGGCAAACAATTGGGACGCGATATATGGAAATATTATGTGATGGATGGTACACAAGACACTGGATTATTTCCGGTATCTGTATTTTTCAACAATCGTGATTGTTTAGATCATAATGGTTGTCGTCAAATATATAATCAGGATACCGTTACTCTTGATAATTATAATAAAATATACCAGGTTAAAATGTATGATCGCATGCTTTAAATAATATTATATATAATATGTATACGATTATATATGTATACTATTGAAAAACCAACACGAAAACACAAAAAATATAAAGCTGTATTTAAAGATGGACGGAGATCCATACATTTCGGAGACATTCGTTACCAACATTACAAAGATAGTACACCACTTCAATTATATTCAAAGATGAATCATTTAGATCCAAAACGTAGACGATTATACTATATACGACATGGAAAGGCTACAAAATATTCAGCCAAATATTTTAGTCACAAATACTTATGGTAATTCAAAACATATTACAACTATACTGTAATGATATATTTTCCAAAAAATTCATTTTTAATATTTGATCAAACATTTTCTTGAAATCAGTATAATCTTCATTTATTACTGAAACGAACATTAATCGTTTGGTATTGCTAAATTGTATAATTTGTTTGTAGAAATTATCTGGTAGTTCATTATTAGTTATACCAATTAACAAAAAAGAACACCCCGATGTGATCGTACGCAATGCGATCGATTCTTCGATGGTGTCGTAATTGGATTCAATATATTTGAACGAATCTGGATTGTTTATGTCAAATACCATACATATACAATGAATATCGTAAAAATCAGAACTTATGTTCATTACATTTTTCAAATGAATATTAAATATTTTGTCGTATTTATTGATTGTATATTTATAGGTGGGACATATATGTGTCATTAGTTTTTGTTTGTGTGTGTCATCGGCACCAAAAAATCCGATTTGTATAAGATGATTTTTCATATCCTATTGATAATGATTACATATTATATTATAAAACTAAACTTACACATCAATTTCCATGGGTACGATTTCAGGTGAGGCATGCACGGTTGGTGGAATTTGTGTACTTGGTGTCGGTTTTTCTTCAGACATGGATACCATATTACTGTTTTTTAAAAATCTAAGAGGATCTCCGTAATAACAAAATTGACCTATATGATTTAATTTCACTGTTAAGTCTGTATAAATCTCTCCACCCATACGTTGCCATAATCTGCAAAACCCATAATCTTCACTAAGATAACGACCGTCAAATACCTGACTTGGAAATAGATCATAAAATCGGTCTTCTTGATTGATTTGATATGCTTGTACGTCGTTGATATATTCCGTCTCTGGATAATGACGAATCATATCACGAATCACTTTCTTTTGAATCATCATAAATCCCGTTGGTGCATCCAATACCTCTACGACACCACGTTCCACTTTGTGACTTGTTTTGGGCTTGAAATTAAATGCATATTTTACAGAACTCTGAATCATATCCATTTGATTATTGATATCAATTTTAGATATATTACGTTGCAACGCTTCTAAATCAAGTGCTTTTTTTGGATAAGCACCTACAATACATCCTTTATTTTCCTGTAACATTTTAAGAACAGACATGGGATCAAATTGAATATCGGCGTCAATAAATAACAGATGTGTGCATTCGGGACTTTGCATGAATCGGGTTACACATGCATTTCGTGCTCGTGGAATCAAACTATCAAATGGAATCGTGTAAAATTCAAACCCAATGTTTTGTTGTAACAGAACCAATTGTAATCGCATGACCGATTCCATATATTTCACATGAATTTGACCACAATAACACGGTGTACATACCATAACTTTTGGTTTTTTATAATTTTCACTTACCTTTTGGTAGGCGGGAGTTCTCTGAAAATCTTCCGGAGAAATATTTCTCATTCTCAACATTTGGTTTTGAATGGCGTTATTATCAGGAATATGTGGTTGTGGAAAAATAGTATTAGAGACAATTGATGTACCTGTGCCGGTAGTCTTTGGATCTTTACGTTTCTTTTTGTTGTTTACCATGGTTATTATATACAAACTTAGTATCTTTAATTTGTTTCGTTATAGTAATGTAGTGTAATGTATTCCGAGTTGATTTACTCCATGTAATACAATTTTAATTGGTGACAAAGGTTTACTATGATTTAATCGACCCGACATACCAGCGACCCGTTTATAACCACTGTTCGAATTTTCATTTCGTTCATACACAACCAAACCTTGATATCCTAAACGTTGTAACAAATAATGTGTTGCAATTGTTTCCGGTTGTCCTCCCCATGTACAATCTTTACGCATACGTCTTAGATAGGATGCTACGGATACACTTACATTAACATTTGTATTTGTATTCGAATTGAAATTCATTTCTGATCCAACCAACCCATTTCGAAAATGTTTGTTGGTATCTGCCAAACGTTTGATTTCATCCGCAACTTGTGAACGCAGTTCACGCGTCGCTTTTTTCCATTGTATCGGTGTTGTTTTTACACCTTTATGATGACGCATACCTAAACTAACTGCATAAAATAAACAATTACCATTTCCAGGGTTATCGATTTCCATTTATATGAATAATACATTTTATTTGCGGATAATAATGAAAGTAAACACTTAAAGATTACTACATGATTATCATGATTAACATGTTGACTTCATTGTTTGACATAAAGCTATTTATCAATCGTGGAAACACGCATAGTTATGTGAATGATTGTAAGACACTTCATACAACTCGTGTTGTTAAAGAATCAAGAGATACAATCATTATAACAACGAATACGGTATGGTTTGATCCCAATACGAAAAGAAGAAGGAAAAAAATAACTCAAGAAATTTATCGAGTAAAATAAATTTAAAAGATTAATCATTTTATTCGATAAATATGAACGTGTGTGGTGTATACAAACCAACGGTAATTTGTAGTTCAATACCGTTACGTAAAACACAAAAACGTAAATGTGTTCAAGCATTGGTGTCTAATTTAAAAAAAGAGCTGAAATTCGTAAACGAACATTGTGATACGAACGTATCTACATCGGAATGCGTTGCATCATCGGAATGCGTTGCATCATGGGAACGAATCGCATTACAAAGTAATTATATATATGATATCGTAAAGACATTGGAAGACACAACTGGATAAATATGATTTATCTTTATTCCTCGCCAAGAATTTGCTTGATGAATAATTCTGTTCTCTATATTTGAAAAAATCTACAACCACTATGGTCCATGCAAATATGATTTTCTCTTGTCAACATGTTTTGTGTATGGTTTCGTAGTTTTGAATGCATGAACACAAGTATCTTTCACTTTAAAATTTTGTCTAGCATTTACAATCCACTCGTCGTTTCGAGATGCGTATTGTTGAGTAGCTGCCATAAACCACATATCAATTGGATAAATCACATTGTATTTGTTATCTAAAAGTTTTTTTGCTCCTTGTTTACTAAGAATATAACCTTCTGTTCCACATCCTCCAATAATTCTTCTTTTGTCATCGCAAAAAATTCGATCACTGATAAATATCATATCTGGATTAGATACATTTGTGTCTCTAATCAATGTTGGGATATCCATAATTCCTCCATCAGTAATTTGAGCATCATCTTCAAAGATGACACAGTAATCATTATCACTTTCATAAAAATTCTCAATGACTTTGAAATGACTCAATGCACATGCAGCATGTTGTGGTGCTATATGCATTTCATATTCTTTCATTAAATTGTCTACGAGTTCAGTATTATATTTGTCAATGGCAGAAAATCTTTCAAATTGAATGTTGTATTTTGATGCGTGTTCTGAAAATCTTTTAAGTCGGTCAATCGCACGATCTAAATTAATCACGACGACCTGAATTTTCATTTTGTATAAATAAAATATAAAAATAATCTTTAATTCCATACTTTATCAATTGATGATAAATAATAGTTTTTGTGTTGAAACGGATTATTTTTGATTGCATATATTACTCTTTGTTTTGTATATCCATGGGATTTTAGTTGATTTTTGGCAAAAGTGCTATTTGGTTTTTGGAACATGGATGATATGTAGAATCGTAGTAAAGGTTCTGATAACGGTTTGAATTTTTTTATACTTACATTTGTGTTTGTTTTTCTTATAAACGGTTTCAATGTATCATCGATTTGTAAACGAACTTTATAATATTTAAGATGAGAAACAACATTACTTAGATAATGTTTTGATATAATCATACCTTTAGGTTTGGTTGTTTTTTTGGCTTTGAATTTATCTTTCAAGTGTGATGCATGTTCATCGATTCCAGTACCCGATAATAAAACAGATCGTTTGTAGGCTGATATTTTCATTATATTATTAATATATTATTTTGTTAAAATCCGAGGACATGCTCCTATACTACTTAATTCTTGAAATAACAATTTCGTTGCAAATGGAATATTTGTAGCAACTACGTTTGGTTTGTTACATGATTTACAAAAGTATTTATTATTTTTCACGTCACCTGTAGCAAGTAAGCCACATTCTTGACAGACATGTATTTGATAGGCATCCGAATTATAAAACAATCTATCTTTCAATAATGCAGACGCTCCGTGACTAATCATGGCGTCCCTTTCCATTTCACCACATCGTAATCCTCCATCACGAGCTCTTCCTTCGACCGGTTGTCTAGTAAGTACTTGTACAGGACCGTGACTTCTCGAATGTATTTTATCATCTACCATATGTTTCAAACGTTGGTAGTAAGTAGGTCCCATGAATATAGCATGTGGGAGTATTTTACCAGTCATTCCATTAATTAAAGATTCATTCCCATGTTTTTCATAACCTAATTTTTGTAAAGATTCATAGATGTTATTTATATCAGTTTGATTTTGTACGAAAGGTGTGGCGTTTTTAATAACACCTTCCAGTGCTGCTACTTTTCCAAATATACATTCTAATAACTGGCCAACAGTCATTCTTGATGGAATAGCGTGTGGGTTAATGATGATGTCGGGTCGTATTCCGGTCCTTGGACAGAATGGCATATCTTCATCTCGATAGGTCATTCCGATTGTACCTTTTTGACCGTGTCTGGCTGAGAATTTGTCTCCTATAACGGGTGTTCTTACGGAACGCACACGAACCTTAACAAGAGAGTAACCGTATTCGTTCGTGGTTTTTAAGACACTGTCAACAATACCTGATTCACAATTCCTGGAAATTGTACTTTCGTCTGTTTTGAAAGATGTATCTTCTTCTGATATATTATACATTGTCTTACCAATAATTGCTTTATTACCGGTTACGACACACCCAGGTTCGATGAGCCCGTCGTCATCCAGGTCTTCGTATGCAGCCATTTTTACACCTAATGTATTTTCGTCAGGTTTTTCGATTTGTTCTTTAACACACCCACTCTGTGTTTTTATTTCTTCTTTATATGTTCTGTAAAAAACGCTTCTGAATAAGCCTCGGTCAATGGAGCTTTGATTCATGATTATAGAATCTTCTTGATTGTATCCAGTATAAGTAGCAATAGCAACGATTGCGTTTTGTCCGTAAGGAAGATCTTTTGTATGTAACACGTCAGATAAAGACGTATCGACCAGCGGTTTTTGAGGATAACATAGAACGTGTGCTAGTGTATCAAACCGATCTTTGTAATTTGTGCAATACATTCCAACTGCTTGTTTTGACATTGCGGATTGGTATGTGTTACGAGGACTTTGGTTGTGATCGCTAAATGGAATCATAGAACCACACACCCCCAATATAAGCGAAGGATGGATTTCACAATGTGTATGACCTTTCGTCAATTTGTTAGGACTCATAGCAATCCATAAATTCTCTTCTTCATCACTATCTACATATTCAATATAACCATGGACTAACAAATCGTTCCATTTATAACGATTTGTAATAAGGATTTCTTTTGTTAATATAATTTTTCCAGCGTCGTTCACAATTAACAGTGGTCTGCATATTCGACCTGCATCACAATGGATACGTACTTCTCTTAAACGATTATCACATACGATGGTGACATCGTTCGGTATATGACCGGTACGTCTTTTTGTACGAATTAAATTTAAAACTACATAAGGGTGTGATGAAATAGTAACCATATCACCATTTACGAAAACATGATATAGTGTTTTGTTTTCGTCTATTTTTGGTATATGTTTTAATATAAGATTCTTCAAATATGAAGGATCTGTAGCGACAGATATGTATGTCATCACGGACATATTTTTTATTAAACCACACGTCTGTCCTTCAGGTGTTTCTGCAGGACACACTTTACCCCAATGAGAATTATGTAGAAAACGCGGACCGGTAAGTTTACCGTCTCTACCTATCGGTGAATTTAGTCTTCGTAGATGAGACAAACCAGAAGAATAGGTTAACCGATTTAATACTTGGGATACACCCGTTCTTATGTTTTGTACGTTACCTACACCCCAGTTTCCAGTCGATAAAGAATATTTAATACCGTTGGTTATAATTTTATTTTTCAGGATATGATTCACATTGAATGTTTTTCCTGCTTTTAAATACTTTGAAGCACTACTAACAAATTCTTTGAATGTTCTTCGATATAACTGGCGGAATAAACTGGCAAGTAAAAATCCAGACATATCAACACGTTTGTTTTTGAAATGATCACGATCGTCTTCTTTTATAAGTCCATAAACACAACGCATAACACGAATAATAAAATAGGACAACATTTTCACCTTATTTTGTTGAACCGTGATATGTGAGAATAGTTCTTTCAAAACATAGTCTTTATCATAATTTGTATAACACATCTTGGGTTTTAAATATTCCCAAGCCGTTTCTTCTGAATTTACAGAAGGGATTTCGGAAAATGCAATTGTCATTATATCGCATATATATGTGTCTTCTTTTGTGACGATAAAGGTATCTAATATATCTTTATGTGTTGTGTATCCTAATAAATAATACAACACAATGACGGGTATATCGGTCTTAAACATTGTATTGCATATGCGTATGTATATTTCATTTTTAGAATTAGGATAAGTGACCTTTATGGAAAATGTGTTGGTTGATTTATAGTCATTCTTACTACATCGAAGTTCACCTATATGCGAATATTTATTTGGTGGTTTTTTTACGAATACATAAACTTGATTGTTACTCATTTTTTCCTGTGATATCATCACCTTTTCACTTCCGTTAATTATAAAATACCCTCCGTAATCATGTTCACATTCATTTTTATTTGTATTATATAATGTCAGATTACATAACTTGGATTTTACCATGACTGGAATTTTACATAGTAGACATTTTTCAAATTTGGTTTCATCTTTAGATGACTTGATTATGATATCTATATACACATGTGCATAATATGTAATGCCGCGAATACGACAATCATGTGGATATAATATGATTGGATTATTGTCAGACTCTATATGAATTGGTTGTTCTATTCTATAGTTATTTATTATAATTTGATATTCTTTTTCGTCTCTAATGTTTGTTATTCTGTTTTCATAAATAATGTATGGTATCATTTGATCGATCAAACTATTATACGAATCTATATGTTGTTGAACTAACGTGTTTGATTCATAGTAAATGTCTTTCAAAATTTCCCACATTCATTTATAAACATATATTGTGTTTAAGTTCATTTACATTGCTACGGGAAGAATAACAGATCTTTTAGTATTGGGTCTAACTTTTTTAATAAGACGGAAAATAACAGCGGCAACAACGGTCAAACCTAATGCTATAAATATTTGGGAAGTTTGTGCGGATTTTGTGGGAAGTTTACTTTGAACGAAAGATTTGATGGCTTCGTGCCACGCTAATACGGCAGCCAACGTAAAACCCATGTTGATGGAGAATAAGGACTGATCGAACGTGTCTAAGGCAAGACCTTTTACGTTATTCATAGATGGTACCATATATGATGGTATCATAGAATCTTTTTTCACAGGTTTTTTCACTACTCTATTATTAAGAGCATTGTTATTTATAGGAGCATTGTTATTTACGGGAGCTGGTGTATTGTTCATCACGTTATTATTGTTCATCGTTTATACGATAGTATAAATATTTTATTTTAATGGCTTAAACCCTACAAAAAAAGTATTTGTTGGTGTATGAACTACAAATGGTACACCTACATGTTTTTGTTTGTATTGATCTAATACATATTTATACGTATGAGGTTCTTTAGATACGTCTATAAACTTATATGTTTTACCAATTTCTTTCATATGATTAATCATTTTCACAGTATAACCACATGTCATAGTTCCATATATTTCATATTCAGGTGCAAATGACACATGTTTTTGTTTACTTTTACAAGGTGATGAGAATGTATACAATACAAATAATACGACCAATACCAATAATATATTCTTCCACATTTCTATATATAAAACAAATAATATCGGCGTTTATTTTCCATAAATTTATTATTTCGTATCTAATAAATGTCAGACGTTATAGATTTTGCTGAAGATGAAATTGAGATTGAAGAAGATACTGATATGAATGAGTTTGACGAGGAACAAGGGATGGATATGAGTGATTTATTAGCACAATTTTTAATGGAGCCTAAAAAACAAAGAAATATATGCGAAGTATTGGTGGATATTAAGAAGCAGTTAGAAATTCAGAATAAAATATTAGCGCAATTTTATAATTTACACTCAAAATCATAATTTATATTCATCATAATCTAAAGTATTATGTAATATATTAGCATCAGTCACGTGAACTTTTTTGTTGTCTTTGATGATAATAAAATAGCATTCGTATTCTTCTATGTAATCATGCAATGAATATATCGTTGATTTTAAAGTACCATGACGTTTCATTATAATATATATACAAGCGTTAATCTTATATAATTTTTATAACTTCATGTATTACAATGAAATTGCTTATAAAAATTATATGTTGTATTTCACTCTTGGTGTTATTTTTGTTTTATTTACCAACGTCTAAACAACACATCATCATACATAATGACAAAACAATTACATTAAATAATCACGAGTATGTCATATATAACACGTGTGTTTTTAAACCAAGTAAAGACGAACAAACATGTTTTATAGGGCATGAACACGTAATCAAAGAAATTGATGCGATAAAGAAATCTATAACTTCGATCGATCCACCAGACTTGCCTAATACAATGTTACTCTATGGACCTCCTGGTACAGGTAAAACAACGATTGCTAAACAATTATCTAAATCATTACAATCTCCTTCAAAATCGTTTATTATATTGTGTGTATCGATGAGTCGCATTGAAAATAAATATTACGGGGAAAGTCTCAAACTTTTACAAGCTGTTTTCTCATTGGCAACAAAATTGAATGAATGTGTATTATTTTTTGATGAAATCGATGGTTTCATGTCTATACGATCTTCTATCGAACAAACTCACATTAACACTTTGAAAACAACATTCTTGATGTGTTTAGACTCTATTATTGGAATGAAAAGTATATTTTTCATAGGAGCTACTAACCGACCTCATGACTTAGATCCAGCATTTTTGAGGCGTATGGAAATACAAATGCAATTAAATTCTCCTACCACGCACGACCGACTCATTTTATCTCAATCTCATGTTAAACAAATACAAGAACATGACGTGGAAGCATTGTTTTCACAATGGACTTTGCATGATATTAATAAATTCTTTCGATTTGTGAAACGTCGTCAATGGTTAGACAAACATAAAAAATCAATCGATATAGAATATGTGTATGATATGTATGAAATATATAATACGTATTACTGTTTGAACAAATTCGAAAAATACTGATAAAATAATTTTTTAGTTAATGTTTTTACATCGGATGATTTCTTTTCGATGGTTTCGCTTGTATTGAAACATATATAAATATAAAATAATGTATCAATGGTCTCAATTTTATTTTCATCGATAAATGATTGAATTGGACGTATATCCGTAAAATCTTTTCGATATTCGTTTACAATATGTTTGAATATTAAATATTTATGAAATAAATCTTTTTGAGTTACAAATGGTGATTTAAGCTCTTGTAAAATACACGTAATGTACTTTTTTTTTTGATACATCGCCGATTGTTTAGTCCATATCAAACCAAACCGAGGTTGGTTTTTGTTTGTTTCATTGTGAATTAACTCGTGAAATATAGATGACATAGTTGCATAAATATCCATGTATTGTTTGGATACATGCATGAATACCTTTTTGTGAAATACATCCGCATTTGCCATGTATTTTCCGACTTTACAACGTTCTGTAATAGATAGATTCATATCAATATAATTTTCATGAAATAATATAGGTATTGTACCAGAATCTACACTAAATACAGTCATTTTTTTATCCAAACTTATTGATTTGTCCATTATTAATTGATATGCATTGTAAATATCATATTCTTGATCTTTTTCATGTTCTATACTTTCCATCATCATTAGACCATCTAGGATACTTCTGGGTTCACAACGTAAATTTGCAATATAATCTTTTAGTTTCGTCATTGTTTCGTTCGTATAATCAATCGATTCATGTTCAAATATATGTAAACACTTCGCATATAAACTTTTCGGATCTGGATAATCAACGTACACTGTACTGCATAAAGGATTCAGTTTTAAACCATTTACTTTATTTAATACATGTATATTAACGATAAATATAATACGTATATACGATGGATGTATCCATTTCGCCAACTCTGTAACTGTCATATTTTCATTTTTAGTCACTAACGTTTCCAATTCATCAATGATCAATATCATATCCGTATTTCTCTTTAGTTTTTCGTACCATAAAGATAATTCTTTTTTCGATCTTTTGTTTGTCGAATTGTTTTCGTATGAATTTATATTATAATATTTAATAAATAATTCAATTAATTTTGATTTTCCACTACCACATGGACCTACTAATAATAAAGATGGTTTTTTAGATTGGAACCATGTATGTATCATTTGTATCGACTTATAATTTCCCATAAATTCACTCAACGAGGTTGGCGCATATTTTTCAGATAACGTTTCATACGTTTTATCTTTTACTGATTCCCTTTTTTCAAAAAAGGACAATATACTCATACAATGTACTATTACAAAGTCTCGTCTTTAAATACTTAAAGAGATTCTCATATTTTTCATTAGATAATGAATAAACTTAACAAATCTATTCATACATTTGTTGATAATATTATTCAATTAATTTCTTCCGAACATCACATACCTGTGGAAGATTTAAAACGAACAATTTCTCCTATTTTTCAAAAGGAAGAACCGTTTGAAAGATGTAAAGGACTGGTATCTACCAAGAATAATCAAGTGTGTCAATACAAGGTCGTTCCAGGAACATCTTACTGTAGAAGACACACTCCAACGGAACTTACGAACGCACCTACTATCGTGAAATCTCAATGTACTGCAACAAATAACAACGGTTCTCAATGTATACGTAACGCAAAGCCTGGTGAAACCATTTGTGGTATTCATATGTCAAAGGCCGTTTATTCGAAACGTAAAATAGTTAATGATGATCAACAAATACCATGTATATATTATGAAGATACGAACGATGATACAGTATTTTGCTTGAAAAATACTCTAAATACGGATACATGGTTTTGTAAAAAACACGCTCATTTACAAACTATGTACGAACGTGTATATGGAGCAAAGAATGTAAAACAATATATACTAAGTAGCACAAAAACGATTTCGATTGTAGATAATTTTATTAAAGACAATTGTGGTGATATTATATAATATGATAACAGGCGTATTATTTAATCATATAAATGAATCGTTCGAAACAGTCGAATTTGAGTCACCATCGGATGTGTTTCATACAAACAAGTTTACCATCATAGGAGCATGTATAGAAAAAAATTTAGTGATGATTGGGTTAGAAAATGCGTTTGAATTTCCCGTGTCAAATATAGATTCAGAATTATTATCTCAATTTGTATTCGACGAACATCCTTGTGGTGATTTATTGTTTATTAAAACAAATGATGAAGGAATACCAATCTATATAGATTTAAATATATTCTAAATTATATAATATATTATGGGCGCTAGTCAGTCTTCAAATTCAGGAAAAAAACAAGCTCCAAGATCCGCAAAAGAAATAGAAGGTGAACGATTGATGAAACAAGGTCAACTAAAACTCAGTAAAGCCGCTGCTGTTGCAGCGAATGCTGTATTAAACAAAGAAAAAAGTAAATTAAGACAGGCCAAGGTAAATTTAGAACGTAAATTTGAAAAACAAATTTCAGCTATAGATATAAAACAACAAGAATTGGAGGCAACACGAAAAAAGATTAACAATAATTATAGTCAAACTAAAAACAATAAAAACCCCAATAATAGAAAGAATAATACAAGTAATTAAAATAATGTTGTATTTTCATCAAGTATGCGACTGGATGTCAACATGGGTATTTGTGAAAATCGTTTCGACTTCAGTTCGTTGCGTAATTCCTCTAACATTGTAAATACAGAAGGGTTTTCATATTTTTCCAATGTTTTTATCAAACAAGACGAGCAAGCTCCGCTGAACTGTCTTCTGTTGTTTACATTGAACGCATCCGCACTCGTTTGAGAGTCCGTGCATCCAGATATCATAATAATATCAGCATCACACGCTCTTGAATTGTTTTCTATGATGCATGTATCTTTGTCGTTGTATCTATATTTCAAATCCGCTATAGACCCACTATGACAACAATCAAAACAACAGATCACTCTAGTAAATGAAGGAAAATTGCGTAACATACGTTTTATATAATCATCGCTTACTAAACCACGTCGTTTATAGTCACTCGGCACAATAGCTTCATCGTATCCGTCTGGTTCGTCTGAATTCCAATCACGTACGCGTGTACCATGGCCACTGAAATGGATCCATACTAGATCTAAATGCCTGCGATGAGCCTCGATAGCCAAATCGTTAATTTCTTGTAAAATACCACAAGCAGTGGTTTTTGAAGATTTCCCATCTAAATGTGTTTCTATTTCTTCAAAACCGTATTTCTCTTTTAAAAGTGAACTTATATTTAACACGTCTTGATGACAACCACGTAACCCAACTTCGGGAGTTGCTACATAATTAAGTCCGAATAACAATGCTTTTTTCATTATATTATAAATACACATATTTATTCCAGTTAAAGAAAATGTATTTATAATATAATGAAGTTATGGAATGGTTTTCCATCGTTATGAAATATTTAGACAATAAGAATCTTGCCAAGATGAGTATGACATGCACCACTTGTTATATGTTTTCTTACAAAGAAATGTCTGAAAGATATGAAAAATATAGGAGATCTGATGAATACATTTCAAATGTAATTCGACATATGAACCATCTTGGGAATATTATACAAGATTTCAAAACAGCATCCACGATATCCACCAATATGATGTTTGAATATACGATGATGTGTTATGAAAATTGGCAATTTTTGTTGGAACATAAAAATAAATTGATTATACCACACAATCCGCTATTTTTACATTTCTGTAACGAACATCATATTAATATACATAATATTATACCCAACGGCACCGTTCATTATACACATATTCATCGTCCTACAAAATCATACGCGTTTTACAAATCTCTTCATATATAAAAAAGCATGGAAGTAGACTATAATGAAATGATCGTTATAATACAAGGTTTAATATCCCTATATTCTGATTTGTTAATTGAAATAAATGAACTTAAACAAAAAATTTCCATATTAGAAGATAGAGAAAATTCATTAATCGATTTACATCAATCCAATATATCATCATTGATTTAAAATCGTATTCATGGTGTCTGTATTGCAATTAAACGCTTTATGTAATTCGATTTATACACAATTGGGGCCGAGCCATTCAGAATGTGTTTATCAAACAGCACTTGTGTTGGAACTTTATAATTTGAGTGCCAAATCGGTTGAATCTGAAAAACACGTTCCGGTGTTTTACATCGATTCGAATAACACTCAACATACAATCGGTAGTGAAAGGATTGATATTCTTGTAAGATTTGATACAGGTGTTATATTTCTAATTGAATTGAAAGCAGTTGCTAATATGAACAAACAAAATGTAGAACAACAAATTAATAAATATGAAAAATCGTTACATACATTAAATATATTTCCAACTTATAAAATAGCAGTCAATTTCCCACAACAACTTGACAAAAAAGAAGTCGATTTCGTTCATATAATTTGATCTACCACCAATACTAATCTATCTGCGTGTTTGTGGATATCGTCTACGGATTTGAAGGCAAATACTTGTACTTTACCTTTATGATCGAAATGTAAAGATGGACCAGCTCGTCTTTTATCCACGTAAATTTTCATGGCACAAAAACGTCCTCGAGTATGGATAATGTTAGGCAATACCACGTGATCGTAATGGTTCTTAATTTGGTTGCATATTTTAAAATATCTCTTTTCGTTCATACCATGCAATGTAAAACCAGCATTGAGTAGACAAATGGATAAATGATTGGTGTCAAAAGTAACTTGAATGTTGTTTAGTATAGGACTAACCATATTGACGATAAACGTAGATTCTGACATACCATATTTATTATATTCCTTATAACTACCGCTACATTTGATTTTACCATTTGCAAAATCAAGATGGAAACGTTTGGTGCTGTTGTTTTGATACGAATAGATCCTACTTGACATCCAGAGCCATAAATAACACGTTGTTTAAGAGACCCAGGTACACAAGCAACAACATTTATTTGTTGTTTTATACAACGATCCCAAACCGTTTGTAATGTTCCATGAAATGATGCTTTTTCAATCATGGCCTGAAACATACTGTAATGTACTGCGGAATCCATGAGAAAGTGTTGTATTTTTTGTTGTGAGTTCAATTTATATCGATGGTTATAATATAAACGTACACAAACATGCAACATGAAATCGCGATCAGTATGGCATTATCCCATATGTTGGCCAATAATAGTTTAGACACAAGTAATGCGGTTGTTCTTCTGAAACAAATCGTAGAACGTTTAGAAGATCAACTTCCCAAAGTGAAGAAAGATGAAAAGGTAAAATATGTAGTTCACTTTTTATCCGAGATTGCAAAAGGAAAAGATGGTGTGGCTGGTACCGCCGATGACATTATTCCTCCCAAGATTATACAAGAAATACAAAAAATGACAGAAACCGATCTTGTGACGGATATTATCAATTTGTGTATGGATGTAGCTCAACGTAAAAAGGTTAATCCTATGAAAGTGTCTCTATGTTGTTTGAAAGCCTTTTAAGCCAGTTTCTCTTTCAGGGCATGGATTTCTTGGCTCAATTCTTGTACGGCAGCCGCCAATATACTAGTAATTTTCATGTAATCCACACTTTTCATACCACTTTCTACATCCGTTCTTACCAATGATGGAAAATGTTCTTCTACTTCTTGCGCTATAAAACCGTACTCTGGATTTTCACATATATCATCATGAATCCAATTATAAGTTACTGGATTCATTTGATCTATCATTGAAATACCGTTCGTCAACGGTTCAATATTCTTCTTAATTCGTTGATCTGAACCGGTCGTTACTGTTTGTGCCATAATATCATCCACAAATAATACGGATTTATGCATTTCTTCTTTGATTGTCACACCATTTAATTCCAACGTCGTGAAATTTATTCGATCACCATCTTTGGGAACTACACGAATCACAAGTAACATGGTTGTATGATTGGAAAAACAATTGAATCCGTATACCCCAAATGTATTGAACGTTATTTCTCGAAGAGATTTATTAATATAGTTTGCGACAATTGTTCCATTTTCGGAATCAACATCTGAATTATATAATTGATGATTAGCAGGGACCACAAAAGTAACGGTGGAACCAACGGCGATGGTGAAATAATAGTGAGGATTATTATTATAATAGTTAGGAAGCTCTTGTTTATCAATAGTTAACGATTCCTTTATTTCATTTACTTCACTAATCGTTATTGTACTTGTGAATTGAACCGTAACCGAACCATCATAATCAGGTTCAATGATCGGAAGAATACTCATTTGGTCTTCACCTTTTAATGCCATGATCGAACATACGTTAGAACCATCATGATCATACATGGTTATTTTGTCGTGTACCACAAGTGTTTTGAAAGCATTGTCTGATTGGTAAATTTCAGAAACTTCTGCTCTTGAAGTCCCTGTTACATTGGGATCAGTCACAAGATCACCATTGACGTAAATGTTTCCAGATAAATTTAAATTGTTAAGATACAGATCTGCTAAATTAATATTATCAAATGTACTCATATCAGATATTGTATTGGTTGGTTCTGTGGTTTGTACTAATTTGAAACCATCTGTGTGTGAAACAATCGTCATAAACTGATTGTTTTGTTTATCAAACTCTATTAATTCAGGACGTATTGTGCAGGATTCTTTGGACTGTGCCATCTATATTGTACTTTGTAATATATATATATATTTTCATCTCTTCAAATTCGCTTGTATTGAATCCATTCGAAATAATTCAACACTTTTTTTTGGACGTTTACAACACATATCATACAAACCATTTGTAATATCAGGTCGATTCACAATATGAGGAAATAAACGATTAAATTGTTTAATTACAGACAGGTGTATCGAATTGCCGGCATTTAATAAATTATCATATTTATATTTACAATTTTTTATAAAAATAATACCATTTTCTCTTTCTTTTCTATCTAGAGATAGTTCCATATTAATTTCTCTATAAAATTTTGCATATTGTACGGCTTGATTTGAGTGTTTTTCAGCTTCTTCTGCATATTTGTGTAATTTTTGTAATGAAGATAACACAGCCACTAAAAAGTTCATAGAGAACAACATATAAATGGTTATGTTTTCTGTATACGAATTTTGTTGTTTATTTATGAGAATACCACCAAAACCTGCCAGACTAGACAATATGATTATTGGATACGTATATATATTATTTAAAAACGTGTAATATTCATGACAACGCATATGTAACCATCTATATCCTGCTGCTTTTTCTACCCAAGTGTATAACAATTCTTCCTGTGAACTCGACCAACTAAGTTCAGTTTCTTTCTTGTGTTCTTCATTAATCAACGCATGTGCTTGTAACAATTTCAGAGTATGTCTCGGTATGTCAATAGACACATGGTTTTCAAAAATATCATGTTCCATTGTATTATTAGTTTCTATTTATTTTGATGTTCACATTACCAATACCCAATTCTGGTAAATTGACACTTTCATGACCGAAAGTGTTTTTATACCATTCAATTATACTTTCTGTGATTGGTAATGCCTCGTCATGTAAACGATCAAACTCTATTTTACTCAATCTACAATAATCTTCTGCTTCCTCTCTATGTTTCCTTTCTAAACTTAACTCCATGATAACAGATCGATGATACCCACCGTACCCTCGTGCACTCAATCGATGTGAATTACATTTTTCTTCACACCTCAAGAATTTCAATATACTAGTTAAAATACCAACAAATACATTTATTGTACCAATTACATAACTCATTATTCCTGCATTATCTTGGTTGGTGTTTCCAAAACTCATCATACCAGATACCGAACTTCCAACAATGATAGGTATATATATTGCATTTGTTATAAAATTCCAACGCATATAGCTTCGTAAATGCATTGCTCTATAAGCCGCACTTTTTTCAGCCCAAAGTTTTAATATATCTTCTACACTATCACACCATTCAACCATATTTCTATATGAACAATCTTTAATATAAATTTAAAATTCGTTCGCAAATCACTGAACGTGTTCCTCTCGTGGAAACGCCTTTTTGTTCTGCTATACGTTGAATGGTGTGTTTATCATATAATTCACACTTCTTACGCTTAAACATAAGTGTTTTACCAACTTTTTTAATATTACTATTCTGAATACTTACATTTATTTTCGTTCGTTTGGTGTATGAACGAGTCTGATTCGATGCTACCAATTTTCCAGATTTATTCAATTTATAAGTCACTTTTGATGAATTATCGATTGTCGGATTAACAAATGAAATATTATTTTTGATGTTAGAAAACGATTTCGAAGCTAGTTTATACGTTTGTATCACATTTTGAAAAGAACTAGCACCCATGACTTCACAATGTCCTAAAGGTGTGATCATAAGTGTTGGTAGTGTATCTGATCTGAATATAGCTTTTACAACACTTGGGGCTCCTTGTCGATTCTGCCATGGCATAGACGGTTTTTTATACATTTCATTTAAACCACTTTTATGTATGGAATCTAAAAATTTCATAAAATTAGATACACGAGGTCTATTTTTTTTAGATGCAGATGAAAATAAATTGAATGTACCGTTTATCATGACAATTTTATGTTCTCTTACTTTTTTGAAATTCACCAAATTTAACAAATGTTTTTCTATTTCCATAATAGCTATTTTCATATTTTCGATGTTATTCGGATTCATTACAATACCCCCTGTACGAACACCTATAACTCCACTTGATTCTATTGGTACACTTATTTTACTAACAGTACCATCTTGATATTCAATATTCCCCAATAATTGAATAAAACCTATAGATTTGTTTTTATGTGTTGGATTTTTTATGAAACCTTTTTCATGAATCATCGCAATCTGTCTATTCATTAATTTAGTACCCATTCGATCTTTACCCACGCAACCTCTACCACCAGGCAAACAGGCAAACGCGGTTTCGATGACAATAGATTTTATCTGTTTATTACCATTATTTTTCATTTTGATTGGAAATGAACGCTTCCCCAAATTACGGAATAGTTCGTTCAGATCGTACACTTTTTCAGGATTTTTTGGCCTCTTTCCTTCATAAGGATTTAACAACACATTTAAGATTGTTGTCTTGATTGGCGTCGCCATTGTTTTTACTATTTTCATTTTATTTTTTTTCTATTCTATGAAATGATACGATATACACTATGAATACTATTTATGAAGCTTGAACGTGATAGTAAAAATTCGGCCAGAGCATACATGGGGGATCATGTAGACAATTTGGTAGATTGTTCTGATAGTTTGGATGAATTTTGGGAAAACATTGACAATCTGTGGTACGATTAGTTCAATTATCTTGTAATTTTATGCCATATGTATCATGGTATGCTTGATTCTCAAAATGAATTGCTGTACTTACAAACCAACTGCCGTCTTCAAAGCTAGGTACTAAAACTAGTCGAGAAAGCAAACCAATATCTTCTATCGTTTGCTTGTATTTCAAATATTGTATCAGTTTATCAGGGTTATTACGATCGTATACTCTTAATTTAAATAACCGGTTTGAGTTATCGGTTTCTGATACCACCTCATTGTCAGTCACAAAACTATAAAGTAAACTGAATTCGCTAAATGGTCTCAGTCTGTATTCAAATTCTCGAATGACAGGATTCCATAAAAGATCTAGACTCGAATCCAAACTTACAGTTTGAGATGTGGTTTGGGGGGTACTCCCTGTCTCAACTGGGATTGTACCAGATGTATCTCCAGATAAAAGATCTTCTACAGGTGTATAATTCTCAGTCGCACTAATTACATCTGATATCATATTACCTAATGCATCATTTACATCATGAAAAACAGGACTTTCGTATTCGATCGTTTCTTGTACCCAAGTTATGGGAGATAATAACCTAGAATGGAATAATCTTGAATTTGTAGTAAGACCTCTGTGACGGTTATTCGATAATCTAAACCTGTTTCCAGGATTTGTGAATGTAGTTAGAGAAAATGATAATGCATCTTCTAATATAGAAGACACGGACGATGGATTCATAAAGGAACTAAAGATATTAGTATAAAAAGGTCGATAACTTTGAAAAAAGCCGTCTAATACAATGGAAGATGCGTCATCATCTATGTCCTGGTCAACATCAAAAGAAGAGTCCGATGCCAATCCGAGGCGTCTCCTTGGTTGTGATTCATATGGATCAACATGTCTGATTTCCCCACTAACCCAAACTACATCTATACTATATAAATCAACATCCGTTGGAATATTTATCGCGCTTCTGTTATATTCCTTTTTGACCTTGAAAAAGGGTGTAATAGAATCATAATTTAATATAGATAAATAATATTGTTTATCAGATGTAACTCGTAAATTAGAAAATGGATCCGTATTATCAATATATACACGACCAGATACCCCATTCAAATCTGTAAGAAAAGGATCGTCGTGCTGACCTTTATAAAAATCGGGAATATACATCGATACTGGGTCCACATTATTGTCAACGACGTCGAAAATAGACATATTTTCGTCGTGACCTATTGGATTAAATTCAATAGTTTTCGTATAAATAGTAGGAGGAGGGTTTGTAAATATTGCTCTAGTATACGGTGTATTAATATAAGTAGGTAAACTTGCGTGGTATGAATCGTTAGGTTCATTACCATTTACCCAATTCGTTCTGTGTTCTTCGTTAGATCCTAATGGGTTTGTAAAAAATATGTCAAAACGAGATCGTATGTTATCTATGTAACTTGGATCCAATGGTTGGACGTACCTTTTTTGGAAGGTTATCGTGAATATATCGTCCCCACTATTTATATTGTCAGTGTTTACAGAACATTTAACAACATACCACCTTAAATTAGGATTTGGAGTTTTAATTGCAAGATCTTGACTTTGAAATACAAGTCCTGATAAAGTATCTTGAGAAACGAATATATCTGACATAGGGGTACCATTAGAAGATATCGAGCCATCGATAATTTCCTTAATATCAGGAAAATATATATCAAATAAAATATAATCTATTGGATACAAATGTGATGTGAATATAAAGGATACTTTAATATCATATGAAAAATTTAGAGATTCAGAGTTGTAATTTTCTGTAACATGTAGTTGAATGATTGGAGGAGATATATATTCCGAAATAGGTATGTTCTTTATTTGAATATATGGTGTATCTATGACTTTATAAGACTCTTGGTCTTCGTAATCAGGTTGTACTTGATTAAGCCAATTAACATGAGCTGTGGATCCTAGGGGGTCATCGAATACAGTACTAATACGAGAATATATGTTATCTACTACATCATATATACCGAAATATTTATCTTCCCATGTTATGTTTGTTGAGGTTAATTCAAATAAGATTCCGGATGTTATTGTATACTTAAGTTGTACTTTGAATTTTAATATCATCCAATCGTATATATACGGGTTACCATTATAACTCATTCGTGGTGAGAGATAGAGTGTAGAGCCGCCACCCACCTTATACCCTTGGTATGACACATTTAATATGTCAACATGTTTTCTAGAAACGGTGAAAAGGTCATTTAAAATAGGTTGGTATTCTACTTTTAGGGGTATATATATATCAAATAAAATATAATCCATATCTACTGGTGTATAATAGGAAATGTTATTAAGAGTCACTATGATTTTAAATACAGGATTGTTATATTGAATTTCATTTACAGAATGAAGATGTATACTAGGGATTCCTATAGATGTAATATAAGGTGTGTTGACGTATTCAGAACGAGGTTCATTATTAGGTTTTATACCAAGTAACCATTCGTTTACAAAAGTTGTATCTATACCAATACTATCAGTCGGATTATCAGTAAGAGGTTCTATTCGAGTGGAAAATCTAGTATGTATGTCGTTTATATAAGAACTACTCCATGGTGTGGTAAATTGCCTTTTTGTTATTAACCGCATCAATATTCTGTCGGATATTTGTACGTCTTCGTTGATATTTTGTACTCCAAATTTTACCAAGTGTATCGACGAAGATCCTTGTGGTATAATGAATGAAGTAGAATCGCCGGCTGTAGTATTATAAACAGATCCCCTACCAGCATACTCGGATGTAAGTTCGGATTTAATGGTAAACAATGTAGTTATCGAATAATTGGAATCATCGAATATACGGGTGTTTCCATCTGAAGATGGAAAATAAATATCAAACATAATAGTACGAACTGTATAAGTTGAAATATCTTTCACATATACTGTAATTACATATTCTGAATTAGTATTTTCGTGAATATAAAGTTGTATCTTAGGTGTATTATAATTAATAAGCGAACTTGTATATGTTATTTCACTTATGTAAGGTGTAGATATGTTGAAAAAAGAAGTTGTATATTGAACTCTGTAGGATGCACCATTAAGCCAATCATTTAAAAAATCGTTGTCGCTACCATGAGGGGTTATAAATTGTGTACCAAATTTGGTATGTATTTTCTTAACTTTGTCTCTCGTCCAATATTCAATATATGTAGGTGTTCTTATTGAAAATAACACTTCGTTTTCGGTAGGTATTGATTTTAATGACTCTGAACCATATTTAAACGTTATCATAGTCCAATGAGATACGTCGTCGGGTAGAAGTATATCGAGAGAATCCACGTTTGTTTGTGAAATTTTATATTCGACAGTACGGGACAAGTTTGGTACATCGGGAAGTATATAATCAATCGAATTGAATGGTAAATAAATATCAAAAACAATATATTTCCATTGGTCTAATATAAAACTTACGTTGTTAATTTTTACGTCGATCCAATTTAAAGTAATATTAATATTTAATGATATAAAAGGTAAATCAGGTAATACAAATGATGAACTATCAGATGAAGGAATGAATGTTGCATCAACATATGGTGGATTGAATGTTCTGAATCGCGACTTATCAATATCAAGAGTTACAGGTTCATCTATCCAAGATCCGATATAATTAATATCTTCATCATATGGGTTTGGTATGTAACCATCAATTCGAGTTTGGATTTGAGTAATATTCCATTCTTTGTAATAAGATTGAATTGTATGTAATTTAAACAAAGAATGACTTGTGTGACCTGGATATTGAACTAATGTATTCGAACGGTACGAAATTTTAACGGTTTGATACGATTCATTGATTTGACTACGATCAGATATATTTGTGTGTATAAAACCTTCTATTATATCTGAAGTAGAGTTTTTTGTAATCTCAAAAACATTACTTAATTGTTGCTTTTCTGAGGAATGATGTAACTGTAAATTATTCGTAATTGGAAATTTAATTTCAAATAGAATTGTTTTAAGATGTATATAACTGTCTAATTCTAACTGTATATCTAATTCATATGTATAACCATCATCATTTATATACGGTGTGACAGACAAATGTATTTCTGGTAGATTGTGTGTTGTCAGGTAATATAACGAATCATTCAATTGGTATGAAACTCGTGAATAAATCTTATCAATGCTATAATTGCCTGGAACAGTAAACGTTATAGTAGATGGTGTTAAAGTAAATTCAATTGTATAATCAGGACCGTTTGTATATAATCTTAGGTGGTAATTAGAACCATAAATATTTTTTAATCTGTAAGATGTATATTCAAGTGCGATATATATATTTAATTTGTTTATAAATAAAACACCAATTGATTGAAATACATTGTTAATATCGTCTATCGCAGCATTGAAAGTGAAATCAAGAATACTTGTATCACATTTCAAAGTTATTATAGTTGAGTCTGTAGGCGATACATAAAAGGAATCATTAATTTCTGTTCTGTCTGTATTTACGAAACGTATTGAATTATATATATCTAAAAAGCTAATGCGGCGGATATATATTTGATAATTTGTACTCGCACTGTTGTACTTAGTCGAATTTTCATCATAATTTAATTCGATATTTAAAAAGTTATATAATATGTCAATCCTACCTATCGATTTAGTAAGACTATTATAGTCGGATGTTTGTATGTTATCATACATTACAAATCGGTTATTACCAATATAATTCATTCTCTTATCGGTTTTATTTCCATTCGTTTGTAATGTAACATTGACATTTATTGGATCAGTGTTGTCATAATTAGACAATACGAGTTCGATATGATAATTAATTACAAATGAATTTAACAACACCAACCAAATACTATCTGAATGATCTAATTTGCGTATTTGATGTTCGCCTTCTTGTTTTTGAATTATAATATCAGATATTGTCAAATAACCAGGAACAATGGGGTCTGATTTTGAAATACTAATTGTTAATGTACTATATTCGTTAAAACGTTGGTAGATACTTTCAGATCCGAATTTAATTTCACATCCAATCGTATATCTGAACTCTATCAATTGATTTACACTATATCTTAATTTCAGATTATCATAAATATCATTTATAAAGTCACAATTTCCAAAATCAGGTTGATCGTTAATTATTAAATATTCCGTATCAATGACTACATTGTACTGTATTGTAGTCGACCAAGTAATTACCCATTTTATATCAGTATTATTGTATTGAATGATATATGGGGAAACAATATTGTTTTTGCGTTTAAATTCATAATTATTTATACCATTCGAAATAGCAGTTTTATTATAATCAATAAATAGATCAATATGTGATGGTGTTATTTGGTAATAATTAAAGAAATTGTTATAATTCATAAACGCAATATTAAAGGTAAATTCTTTGTAAATCAAAATACCATCTTCGTTTCGTTCTTTATATTCAGGTTGTTTAGGTTTAACGATACAGGTGAACACATAAATATTACTAGTCGTACGTTGAAATTCGATAGAATATACGTTAGTAACTTCATTATACGGTGTATTAAGATTCCATATCATACCTGTTTTAGAAATCAATATAAATGAGTCATTATTTGTTAAAGTAATCTCAAATGTAATTGTACTGTTATTAAACCCTGGTGATAATGTTAGATTTACGTTCTCCTTTTGGTTTATCATTGTTTTACTACCTGTGATTATGTATGAAGTAGTATAATTACCATATGCCACATTCAAAATATCAGTGTCCCAGTTTTTGTCATCACGTAAACTAGTTTGAATAGCATCATATTTGAAGTCTATTGATTTTATATCACATAATTGATTGTCAGGAGCATTATTTGTTATATTTAATTGAATATCATTATGCAACTCAAACCATCCAGTTATTTGTTCGTTTTCTAATGTTTCATCCAAGAATGTATAGTATGCAGATCTGTAAAATGTTACACGTATAGTTTTGCCTCTTAATTGAGGATGTAATGAAAATATCGTATTCTTCAATTCGTCTATATTATCTACAACAGTTTCATGTGTGGCAATATTAGTGGTAATACCATTATTGGTATTAGTAACCCTAGAAACTACAAAATCAGACAGATTAACAGTCTGATCTGAATACGTGTGTATAAATGAATCAGTATTGTATTCTATTTTATATTGTAAAGGTCCAAACTCAACTAGGACTTTTGCAAGATCATTCACATGAAATTCATTTTTCAATTTATCAATATCATTGATTTTATATGTTAAACTATATTTCAATTTCGTTGTATCAGACACACTTTCTAAATCACTTTCTATAGAAAAGTGATTGTGAAATTCGTTCGATTCATTACGTCTGATTCGGACTTCATATTCTTTCATGTTTGTAATCACATCACCATCCTTAGAATGCAATCTTAATATATATGTATTCATAGTGTCATATAATGTAAATGTAGTTGTAAAAAGATTATTTGTGTATTGTAGAGATATTAAATCACTGGTATTATATTGAAAATACGTAATATATATGTTTTGATTATAAGAAATATTATCAATAGAGAATTGTGATGGAGTCTGTAGATGAATATCAAATGATACCCTTTTTATACTGTATTGAACATCTACATAAATATATTTGAACAGAATTGAACTAAATAATTCATGTGTAAATGAATATATATCTAAATTTCTCGGTTGATTTAATCGTAAAGTTAAATCAGGTGAATTGTTTTGTATACTATGGTGAGAATCTGCGAATATGAGATGTCCGGAAAATTGTTCGATGCTTCCTCCGGTTTCAAAATAATATGTTTCACGTGAGAAAAAAGTACTCCATTCAGATGGAACGGCAAACAACCCATAAAAAGCAGGCCATACATTTTTAGTAGGCCACATTTTATCGACAGGTGTACCTATATATTTTGGGTTTGATACTTGTATTTGGTTTCCATCCTCGTCTATTTCATTCAATATTTTGATGAATGTATAAAAACTGCGTGATGATGTATCGTAAAATTTTTGTACATGTTGACCCTCTCTAGGTTGAATAAGATTTTTATCAAAATTTATACTATCAAGTTTCAAAGTTACACGACATAAAACAATTTCGATTTCATCTTTATCTAAAATTATATTATTGGCTTCATTCAATTCTATCTTCAAGAATAATTCGTGACCTTTATAAAATACGGTACCACCTGGATTGTCTAAATGAACAACGTTAAAATTAAATCGACTATCTGTATCAGAGCATCCAATTGTATTCTGAATAAAACTACCATTCGATTCAGCCCATTTTAGCACCCCCGGGTCCATCATCGTGGAGTGTGTACCCAATGTCATTACAAATCGATTCACGTTCGCTTTTGGTCTATAAAATATTAAATCACCATACACTTCTACGTATGTTTCACCATTTTGAGAGATTATGAAATTATATGTCATGTTTTCCATCGTAACACGAGCAATTGGTTTGTAATCGATATTTAAAACTGAATCGACAAATTCAGTTACATTGTCATAAATGGTGTATGACTGGTCTTTTAAATTATAATATCGATCGTTTAACCGAATAGACGATATGTCCTTGAAAGCTTGTTGTACACCTCCTATGAAACAACCATGTACGTTAGAATCGGGATCATTGATTGGCTTCCAAATATCATTACTTTCAACTATTTGATTACCATTGAAATCACTAAATTCCCATTTTTTAGAACCATAATATACACAAAATTCTAAATAAGACTTTTCATTTTCTTGACTAAATTTAAATTCGACATACAAATCAGAAGGAACATCGTCGTCAAAATTATTATAGGAATATAAGAGATTGTTTATGTCATTATCGAATTTCAATTCCATTTGCCTTCCAAACTTATTCGGCCATAACGTTTTTATAGAATCGGTTTGATTCCATAAAATAAGTTTACTCCATACACCGTATGTCGTTGAACTTGTATTTTGTTGCGGGTAAATCGAAAATTCAAGTATAAATTGTCCTGTATTTGTGGAACTGTATATTTGATCTGTACCGTCCCACCACCCAATATATAGACGCTTCTCATTATAGGTTTGAATGATATTATTTCTAATGTATTGTGAAGATAATTGAATAATCATATGAATATCTTTATTCGTGTTAAGATTATTTGGTTTATAATCCAAATCGATAGTATATGTAGTGAACGTATACATATCAACAAAATCAACGTTAGTTAATTCTTCATCGTCTAGAATAAGATTATATTCATAACTTTTAGAAGACCATGGGGATAAATTTAAATATCTGTATATTTGATATGAATGTACACTATTCAATTGTTCGTTATGGTCAAATAAAACACGTACGTGTTCTGTCGTATTATTTCGGTATAGTTTAAAGTTGCTTAATTTTATGTTTACAAAATCATTCAAATCAATGTGAGACCGTTCTTCCTTTGTAGCGGGAAAAAAATCAAATGCATTATCTATAGAAGGTAGTTCTGTCTTCAATTCTAATCGACCTAAGCGGATGTGTCTAAAATCATGACGTTCTATGGTTGACTTTACAAAAATATCTGGATTATTCGTTGTTATATCTAAATTATCATAGTATATTTTGAACAAATTGTTATTTGTTACTTCCGTTGTCCACCAGTCACCACCAAAACCACTATCATTCCATAGAATTATATTTCTATCAATCGAAGGTACTCGATAGCCAGCAATTTCAATGGTAAATGATTTAACAATGCGTGCGAGTTCGTCAACATCATCAATTTCAAGAGAATGTGCAAAAAAATCAATATATAAATTTAAATTGATTTGTAGATATGTATATGAAATAATAATTACGGGTTCTACAATGGGTATAATAGAATCAGCTGGAGGGTTTCCTTTCCAATAGTTCATCATATCGCTGATTGTAAACTCTTTAAAATCACCAGAAACACATCCTTTGTAGTAACGAGATTCAAAAATATTTATATTTGAATAACGAATATTACTATTATATCTAGAGTTCTTAATACCACAATGATATATCGTATCACTTCCACGATAATGATTAAGTGTTCGTAAATCTAAATTGTCCGTCCACGTTTTTCTTGTGTGTTCTTCCG